>Ga0315915_1010350_pt1 | contig 10360 bp, 9 predicted proteins | sample MpolbnodulesMG_FD_207738 | JGI IMG/M metagenome (GOLD analysis project Ga0315915, IMG submission 207738) | Medicago polymorpha root nodule microbial communities from Los Angeles, California, United States - branched nodules | ecosystem: Host-associated > Plants > Roots > Nodule | place: USA... | reverse complement strand
AAATTTTGTAAGGACTAAAAAGTGTGATTTATTTTTATAGGGACTAAAAACAAAACTGCAGATATTTATAGGGACCAAAAACTTAATTAACCTTACATTATATATCCCAAAAATGGAAATAACAAAGTATTGCACTACTATCGGGGAGAACATTTGCTACGACATTCATCATACCCGTGTCCATGTCGGTCACTACCACCTTAGGCATATCACTATTTGGTCCAAGAAGTTTAACCAACATTTGCAAAGCCCAAGTAAAGTTATCCTCCTTCTCTGACGTCATAAATGCAAAACCAACCGAATATGTCAAATAGGTTAAGGTGACTCCAACTATTTCAAACAATGACATCCTATACTAGTTGGTTTTGTACGTGGAATCCATTATCAAAACAGTCGAAAAATTGTTAAACAACTTTACCGATGTTGGATGAGTCCAAAATATGTCTTGAACAGTTTGACTTTCACATTTTTCTCTTATGTAATAAACATATTCATTCTCTTCCAACTTTGAGATTAGATATTGCATCTCCATCAAATCACCCCTTTTTGCATTTTTGAATTTATGACGTTCATTGTAGACTTGCTTGATATTTGTCGTGGACTCTTTCCTTTTCTTCTTCAAATTTGTCAAAATATTTTTTGGTTTCACCGAAGAATCGGTCAAGTCATCTACAATCTTCTTGCCGTCCTCCATTAATCTTCCGGCAAGAAGGTGCCCTGCTACATACGACACCATCTCATGGTTGTGAACACCATTAAGAATAGCCAATTTCCAAGCATTGTCTTCCCCGACGACATATCCACGCACCTTGAACAAACACCCACATTTTCTTGATCCCGTTGCTTCATGCTTCACTTTTGTCTTCGGTACTTTGTGCTCGCCGCTCCGTTCACAAACCAACTCCAACATAACATTTCTACCTTCACAAGATCTTCTAATGATAACCGTAAATCCAGCCCTAATTGCTTGTCGATGGACCCAACCGAGCAATTCGTCTTTATCTTTCCATGTGTCTTAGGTCGAAAAGAAATGAGTTGTGTCCACTTCGTTGTCACGAAGTTTCCACACATCGGAATTGACGCTTGAAGCCTCAACTTTAACGGAAGCTTCAACCTTCACGGAAGCTTCGACCTTAATGGGAGCTTCAACCTTAATGGAATCGACAACTCTAGGTTTTCGATCACCCGGATCATCACCCGCATTCTCAACCTTATCAATAAATAAACAACATATAATTACTAAACTAATTAATAAACATGTATCTAATATCATATAATAACATAAACAAACCAAAAAAAAAATTGGAAATTTTTTGTTTTAGGCAGCTGCCATTTGAGAAATTTGGAAAAATTCTAGGTGTCTAGCGGCAGTTAACAGCCGCTGACTCCCAGCGGTAGTTAACAGCCGCTAGAGTTCGTGACAGACAAAAAAAAACTGCAAAACCCAATCAAATGCAAACATGTTAAAACTTGCAATACCTATTTTTTGATGCATATTGTGTGTAGAAACGTCCTAACAATCGATCAACAATGATTTGGAACCAAGATTTTGACAAAGGATTTTTGAAATGGAGATTTTTTGAGGTATGGTATGGTGAGGTGATGAATGAATAGGACCTAGGGGTTTTCTGGTTTTGAGGGGGAAAAAAGCAACGGTAGTTAACTACCACTGGCTGTTAACTACTGACGGTTTTCTCAACGGTAGTTAACTACCGCTAGGGACCCTAACGTAAATTACTTGTGTCAATGTGAAGTTTTTTATATCAAAAAAGCAATTTTCCATGAAGGAACCACTAACCTTAAGCATATGGAAAAATAGTTTAAGGTTTTCTACCAATAGTTTGGACAATTCTCTTTCACAACATTACTGCCTATCATTCATAAGTGTCAATACCAATTTGACAGTATATGACACCGACATGTGTCGGTCACTGGACACGTATTCGATCAATCATAAGTGTCAAATACCAATTTGACACTTTCTTCTCATTAGAGATCCAATTTTAAAGATTAGAACAAGGGTTCCAAATTGTTTAAACGGTCGTGGCTACTATTTTAAGAAATGTGACATCCATGAAAGAAGAGAGAAAATATTGAAATTGCATAATATCGATAAAAGTAAAAATTACAAAATGAGAAAAGTACCTGAAAATGATTAATCTAACTTCTATATAGGCCAACTAATTTGTAACAAACTAACTCCTAATCTATAATTTTCTATATCTCTAATAATATACACACGCATAAAAATTATCTTAGATAAATAAAATAACATCTAAATCACAACATCGAACAAAGTTAACAACCATATAAGTTCACAAGTTCATTAATAACTCAAAAAAGTGGAGAAAAAAAAAACTAGAAGTTTAAATGGAATCCAATCTGAAAGAAACTAAGTTCCACTGCTTGAAGCCATCTAGCTATATGAATGGTTGAAGATTTGACTTGAACAATATTTTTTAGGAAGAAAAAAAATAATCTAAAACGTGAGATAGATTCCTTCAAAATCATTGAAAGATGAACAAAAAAAGGAATCAGTAAAACTACAATGGTCAAAGTACAAACTATCATGGGGCCATCCTATTGAATTATTGTACTTGTGATAGTTATGGTTGCATCATATAAAATCATTGTGTTTATCTGAATTTTTATAATATTCTCTTTCACAACCTTTGATCTCATTTTTTGACAAAAATTAAAAAGTTTGAAAATTTTATAGCATTTTCCTTTTCTTGAGTTTGTGTCTTTCAGCGTATTTTCTTTAGATGCATAGTCACTTGGATGATCTTTATAGTTTGCATCCTTAAAACATCATTTTTTTTTAAAGCAGATTTTATTAATAGCACAAGATATGCATAGTTGCCAAAATGATAATGTTTTCATACACCAACACAACTTACAAGCTAATTCAAATGCCATTGACATGGAAAGCCTAATACAGGTTCTAAATACCGACAAAGAAGCAATTAGCCTTCACAAGGAAAAACATCCCAATAACATATAAGCCTACACAAAGAAGAGCTTCCAGCCATGTATTGCAACCCACATTGGCGATTTCCTGCTATATCTTCACAGCGTTACACTCCTTTATTTTATTTTTGCATTCCAATACAGACCTTGATTGATTATCCATTTTTTTATTTTTTGAGAACTGCATAATATAGCAGAAAAATTAATCACTCTTGCAATCATTAAATGGCAAAGTTCCACATAATTGAGTGCAAAGTTCCACTCAAAATACTGCTAACAGTAGCATAGCACATCACCAAATTAACTTTAAGTAATCTCCATCCAAACATACAAATTTTTGACGGCACCGACGTTTCCCACTAGCGATGCGCAGCTGCCATAAATATCATCACTGTATTCTACAGAATTATGCAGACCACGGAGCAGATTATACCAATACTTAACTGAGAAACTGATGTAATCTTCCTATTTAAACACATATGTCACGCCTTCCGGCAGCTGCACTGCAGGCAGAGCAATGACCAGTTTAGCAGCAGGCAGATTTTCTTCATGGTTCAGATTTCGACTCCAACCCCATTTCCAGTTCTGTACACCACCAGACTCATGCAGTTTCTGTGCTACTGTGAATTCCTTGTCATAATCTAAACAGAACGGGTTTGGAAATTGATGACAGATTGGCTGATTCCCTTGCTGTAACTCCTTCCAGAATAATGTGTTTTCGCCGTTACCTGAATGACAGATTCAACCATAATGCAATTGTCGGGGTGAATGGATGTTAGGTGTTCTACCAAACACAGTTAATTAATTGAGCTTTACTTGAATTATACGATGAACTATGTGAACGTCAAGGCCCTGAAATAAAGGAAAGTGGATGCCAAAAACAACAGATATTGCACCAAGGTGTAAGCAATTTACTGTTTGTGATACAAGTATAACTATAACATAAGAGCTAAACTTGCAGACACATAATTACTAAAAGGTAAACATAATGGTTATCAAAATAGGTAAAAATCAAAGTAGTATCTCAGTGGAGGGTCAAAACCATATGTGCAAATTTTCTAATTAAGACATCCAAGATCATGTGTAGAAGAGATAATGAAAAATTGAACATAAGGACTAACCAACATCTTTTAAATATCATAAACTTTACAAGACAACACAAACACTTATTTGATGATCACACAAGGACTATTGGTCTCTCTAATATCACTACAGAGAAATATTTGCTTGATCACAAGACCAAATATATGCGCGCGCGCACACAGACACACATACATGCAGTAGCTCTATCATTATGATCCTTCCTTAACACCAAGTTGCTTCAAAACTTGGATAAGTTCATCCAACTCTTTAGAGGAAACTCCACCCTTACTCACAGCCCCAACAGCTTCCTCTCTCATCAACTTAGCTCTTCTCTTTTGGGGACTATCCCCACTCATAACACCTGAAACTACCCGACCCAACACGTCTGGGTCGGGCACAGAATCCGCCCCCTCACAAACCCTCACTGCCACTCCCATATCTTCCACCAATAGCCTTGCATTGACAAACTGATCAGCCTCCATCGGCCACCCAAGAATCCCAACCCCAGCCACCACCGCTTCCAATACCGAATTCCACCCGCAATGACTCAAAAACCCGCCAACAACCCGATGACCCAATATCGCCATCTGTGGTGCCCAACCCCTCACCACAATCCCCCTACCCGAAACACGATCCTCAAACCCCTCTAGCACCAATCCATAACCTTCCTCCGACGGCTCAGCCGTGGAAGGCCCTTTTACCACCCAAACAAATGGTGTCCCAGACCTCTCCAACCCGAATGCCAACGCCTCCATCTGGTCCCTTCTAAGTAGCTTCTGACTCCCAAAACAAACATACAACACTGAACCATCTTCCTCCAACTTATCAAGCCACCGTAGCACATCAGACCCACCATCCAAATTTGCATCAACACGAATAGAACTCAACGGGCCAACAGCAAAAACCTTTTGGTTACCACCGAATTCAGCCCGAACGTGATCCAAATATGGACCATCCAAAGCTTTACAAGTGTTTAAAATAAATCCCCAGCTTGCAGCATTGGAAATGAAACTCTCCCTTACAAACTCAGACTCAGGACCCGATTCTTTGTATCTTAGAATCAAACTAGGAAGATGTTCGTACTTAAACGACGGTGTTCCAGGAATATCGGAAAATTGAACAACCTCCTCCTTCTTCTTTAACAGCAGTGTGTTACTGTTACTGTTACTCCAACAGTAGTTAATGACAGATATCAAGAAGGAACTACTAGAGTAAAAAACGAGTCTAGGAATATTCAGTCGAGTAGAGAGTTGGTGAGTCCAACCAAGGAAGAAATCAGAGATGAGTGCAACAGGGGGATTAGGGTGAGTGTTAAACCAGTGGATAATTGGATTTTGGAGATTGGAGAGGGCGTTAATGAAAGGGTAGTTTCCGGTGTTACCGACATCACGGATATTCTCTGCACCTTCAGGTATTTTTGGGTGTGAAGGGAAGGGGAGAATGAGTGTTTGGGTGAGTTGATAAGAGAGGGTTTAGTATAGGGAGATTTTTAGGGGTGATGATGATGGTGATGGTTAAGGTGGTAGTAGTTTGAAGGGCTAATTGATGGGTTAGGTCAAGAAGTGGGAGCATGTGACCTTGTGCTGGGTATGGAAATATCAGAATGTGTGTCTTCGAGTTTGACATGTTTGATTTCTGTGTTGAGATTGAAGAGGAAGTGGAGGAGGAAAGAAGGTCTTTTAAAGTCAACCAACCAAGTATGAGAATTCCCTCAAAATTGCAAAACTTTCTACTCACTCCCGTCTCAAATATAAAAAAAAATAATTCTTTTTTAGATTTATTGAGTAGTTAATGTATCTGATCCACATTGTAAAGCAGATACATTAATTATTCAATGAACCTAGAAAATGAATTTTTTCTTATATTTGAGACCGGAGGAAAAATCTCACAAATTGTCAAACTTTTACGGACACTGACACGGACAAGTCGAAACCGTTAATGTAAAAAATATAGGATACCGACACCGTTACATATATGTTAATTTATTTAAAGAAAGTCTAAAATGAAAATTAAAATACATATATAAACATTTAAGAACAATTTATTTCATTAGAAAAAGTTATACAGCAAGATATCATAATATTTGACCTTTATTTATTCATCTATTATCAAAAAAGGTAAAAATAATATAATCAAGTGTAATGTCTATAACCCCTAATTGATCGACATTTCTCACAACATACGTAACTCTTGTATCTATGGTATGTGGAAGCAGAGAGAAAAAATTGTTTTAGATATTTGTCTGAGTTGTCCGACAGAGCTAGTATGAGTGTTATATAGGTGTCGGACACCTAAGTAAAGAAAAAAATAATTATTTAGGACACCGGTTCGTCACGTGTCGTACGAGTGTCGGACACCGCAACACGCTTAGTCCTAGAGGTGTTCATGCTTCATTGCATCAGTTTAATATGTTTTTTTTGGTTGACAAGATCAGTTTAATATGTTGATATGGCTGTTAACCGCCTCCATGACATTGTCACATGGTTAGAAAAGTTATGTCACATTGTAGGGGATAATTGGCTATATTTTTATAAAAAAAATATGATTTTTTTTCAACGATAACATTTACACACATTACTTTATATGCAAATATCCCCTTAAAATTTAACACTTATGTATAAATACTCCCCTCAAATTTAAAACTTATGTTTGAATTGCACCTGAATAATAAAACCTAGTTGGCTAAATAAAACTTTGTCGGTATGACAATAATAACCTATAGCCAAAACATAATATTTATAGGAATAATGCTTCAATCTGTCTATGTATAATTGGAAAAAACTTTGAGGAATGGTTTGTTCCCACGTGGCATTGACATCCCTAACAATCGTTTAAGCCAAGTAGGGAGTGTTTTTAAGGGGATGATTTGTTACATATGGTGCACTATGTTACCAGGTTGTGGTCATAGCAATTGGTTTTGGTAAGCATGTTGTCTGCAAAATACAAATAGATATACCTGGATGCACTCTAACATGACATGAGGAGACAATTATGACCATCTACTGAGGTTATTATATTAAAAGCCTTAAACTGAGGGATATACTAATGTTGGTAACTAGGAAAGCTCTATGTGGATATATCTTAATTCCATGATAGAAATGTATAATTATCAAAAGTAGGTTTGTGTATAATCGACGATAGAAGCAACAATCTCTAGAGTTTATGAAAATTTGGCAACTGTTTCTATCCAATCTAATTTTTGGCAAAAAGATAGTGTATGCATATTTTCTGATTTTTAATTCCTTGTTTAGTTTTGTTTTGTTGTGGTTGGAAGTTACCCCTTACACCAACATTTTTAGGTATCCATGAAGAGATGTGTGATTGATGTTTTGCTTGAAATGTGTACGCGGGGAAACAAAATTGAGTTTTCTGAATTGTAATTAAATTAAATTAATTTAACTATTGGAGAAATAAAAATAGTCCTAATTTTATAAAAAAGAAATAATTAGACATAATGTCTTGGATTAAAAATCTGGGTGTTACAGTTTTCTAGTTTCATAAGAACTTAGAGTATTGTCAAAAAAAATAAAAAATAACTTAGAGGATCTATGTCTTAATATAAATAAAATAAAATTAAGAGCTTATGATGAAACTGGTACACAAGCATCAAAATGAGAAAACTTATATCAACACCAATCTCCATCCGCCCAACCATATCTCCGTCGCACCGGTAAGCTACTACCCACCATCTCACTCTAACGCCGACTGCCTCTATTTGAAACTGACACACACACAACATAGTATGTCTTCGAACCTTCTTCATTTTTTATCTCACTTTGTTAGCCATCAGGAGGACAAAATTTATTTTCCTTCACTGCCAATTCACAACCTTCGAAGCAGAACCATCACCGGAAAAGTGTCGCACAGTATAATGGTTGCCACTCACAAGATGTTTTGGGTTTTCAATAATAAAAAAATGTTGAAAAATAGAAACCTGAAGATCCAGTTAACCGGTAGAGGGTTTTCAAAATTAGGAGACGTGGCTTGCTTATGGAGCGTGTGTTAGTAAGCGTTTGGAAAAGAGTTTGACGGTAGTGTTTCTTTGTTTATTTATGATGATGACTTGATGAGTTAAACCTTGTTTGTTTATGACGATGTGTAATGACGAAATATATGTATTGTTTATGATGATGAGTAATGACGAGATATATATTGTTTGTAATGATGAGGAAATCCTATTGTGGTGTAAATTATTGATGTTGTGTTAATGTGTGTGGTTTGGTGAGTCTGTCTTCATGAATCATATCATATTGCATATAAATGACGAGAATGACAAGTGTATGTTTAGTAACACAACTCTAACATACAAATAATGATAAGTAGGATTGGTACCACATGCATATAGGTGTTAGAAGTGAGTTGCATTCTTTGCATATAACTGATGGTGTTTGAACTTGATGTTGTTGTGATTATATGTTAATTTGCGATGTGTATTGACGTGTTAACTAAAGATGTGTATTGATGCGTTAAATGATAATGTATATGATTTTCTATGCTTATTATATATGCTATTAAGTGATTTGATTTTCCAAATGGATAATTGATTTAGGTTGAAGTGATAAAGGTTCATTTGTAATTATTAAATGATGTAATGATCGTAATGATGATTGTTTAATTATGAGCATGAATGATATGAATATATGATTGATGATGTCTTTTGTGTTTAATCTTTGAATCTATTCATTCTGTTTATGCAATCTCTATTTTGGATATGTACTCACCCTCTGGTTGCGGGTTGGATGATTGTGCCTTTATGTGGTACATATACACAAGAAGATGGACTTTAGGCGCTGCAAGCTTGGAGGATGATGGTGAGTCTTTCTCGTCATTCCTTCTTTTCTTAGGCGTGTATTTTGCGTCGATGCTCTAGTTTGTAACATTGGGAATTGTTTTTTTTCTTTCAAGACTTTAATCTCGAAATTCTTGTTTTTGAAATAAGTTTATTTATTGATAGATTTCTATGGACTTTGAATATAATTTTGTTGTACTGTTTTAATTGAATTGAAGTGTTTTGAATGTCGAGGATGTGTGACACCCTTGTATGATTAAATGTTAATTGTATTTTTAATTTAGAAAAATATTTTTAGGGATAGGGTGTTACAATACCCATGCAACCATCTCTTTCTCTTTTTCTCTCTTTCTCTCTCTCTCTCTCTCTCTCTCTCTCTCTCTCTCTCCCCCTCTCTCTCTCTCCTATGAGTCTTTCTATCTCTCCCATGAGTTCTCTCTCTCAATCACCACTGAGTTGTCATCGACGATGAACTACAGGCACCGACGTTTATGTTTGATCTCTCTCTCACACTCGACTTCTCACCGACAACCAACCATCTACATTGGTGTCATCTCCGTCGTTCTCTCTGGACTTTCTCCCACCTCTGCAACTCTTCATAGTTCCTGAGTTCTCTCTTCCTCTCTTGTCCACCGCCTTCCCTCTCTTTGACTTCCTGATTTGTATCATCGTGGTCCTGTTAGTGGTGGTGAAGGTGGATGAGATGTTCATGGCAGGAGGTGGTGACAACGAATAGGAAGAGGTTAACGAAATCTATGGGCTACTTTTATGATTTTACATCGGAATGGCTAATCAATAATGAAACACATGAGGCGTTTGTTTATGCCACAAAATAATTATTGTGTTATCTAAAATTGGCAGATAGACGTTTTAAGGGTTGCAAGTTTCCCTCATCTGATAACACGTAAACGTTACTACCTCCGCGTTAGGGCCATCCGATTCTTTCTCAATTAGAAATTGTAGGATAATTCATTAGGTATATAAATAATTGATTATGTGAAAGAGGTAATCAAATAGGCCTTAAGAAAAAACTCAAAATTGGTTTAAGTGGTTGGTTGTGATGACTTAATGATAATAATTGATTAGCATAAGTAAATAATAAATTACTTGAATATGTAAACAATTAGAATGAGCTACTAAATGGCTTAAGGATAATCGATTAGAAGGAGTAGATAATCAAGTAAGAGAGAATTAAAACGATTAGAATGACAAATTTATGAATTAATTGATTATGAGAGTATATATTAAACAACTACGAGAGAAGACAATTGATTAAGGAGATTGTGGAATATGAGGCTGAAGATGAAGGAAAGTAATCTTCTATGCACAATGAATATTAAATAAGCGGCTCTGGTATGCTTTTTGGCAAAAGATACACAAAGAAGTATTCAATCAAAATAGTGGAAATATCTCTGGAAATACCTCCCCGGTCTTAAACTGAATACATCCTTATACAACGAGTCTTGGTTTTTTAGTAGATGTATATCTGGGATTGTGTCATCTCGCAGTAAGAGAAAT
>Ga0315915_1010338_pt1 | contig 10372 bp, 9 predicted proteins | sample MpolbnodulesMG_FD_207738 | JGI IMG/M metagenome (GOLD analysis project Ga0315915, IMG submission 207738) | Medicago polymorpha root nodule microbial communities from Los Angeles, California, United States - branched nodules | ecosystem: Host-associated > Plants > Roots > Nodule | place: USA... | reverse complement strand
TTTTACGTTCTAGATAACTGTCCTCAGGTTCAGAGTCTGAAGTAGTTCAGAGTCTGAGTGAGTTCAGAGTCTATGTGCAGCGGATAAAGTAAAGAATAGAAGAAGAGAGAACACAAGCAATTATACAGGTTCCTTCCACAAACCGGAAGTAGACCTGTCCTCCTTGCACTTTTAAGGAGAGTTCCACTAAAATGTAATCTCAAATTAGAAACATCTAAGATTTCATATGAGAAATCTAAAAAATTAAAATTTCAACAAGATTTTAAATAAAATACAACGAGATAAATATTTTACAAAGAAAAACTAGAAAATGAGTGTAAGCAGAACTAAAATATATTAACCTTAGAGCTTATGGGTTTAATTAATAGAATTAGAGATATAGTAAAAATATTATACAAAAAAAATTGAATATAATATTAAAATAGGAAATGATAATGAAATAGATAGAACCTCAAAATACTTTTTAGAATATGAAAATAAATTAGAATTATATGAAAATGTTAAATAAATATAAACGAATTTAATTCCGTCACTGAAGGTTTACGACGAAGGATTTAGAGACCAATTTACCAAATCCATAAATAAAAAATGTCACTATTTCAACGTATTTTAGTAGTGGTTCGTACTCTTGTAAAAAGTGATAATCATTCGATTCGTACCACGTCTTGAACCGTTTGTCTAATTTGTGGAATTGTCGCATGTCCTTTGGAGGGCCTGGTATATCATGTTGCAAACCAAATTGGAGTTTGACCATATCGATTGCATCTTATTCAACTTTGTCAAAACATAAAAAAAGTTGTTGCAGTGCAATCCCAAAAGTTATGTGGCAAATTATGTGGAACTCTCATGGATGGCCTCTATTTAAAATGGCACAAAAGAGAAGATTTAATGTGCAATTAACAGTTTTGATATTTATAAATAAACAAATAATTAAAAAAATCAAGGACATATTACTTGACATTCTAATATGCGATCAAATTAAAGTTTGTATGATATAGAGTCATGGTTAGGATTTTCGTAGAAATATGAACCAGTTCTCGTCCATCTAACAAATTATATCAATGAATTAGAAACATAATAAAATTAAATTTTAAGGGAATTATTAATAAAATTTGGTAACCATACCTACATTTTTCCTAACGGTGGAATTACAGTAAGTTTTCATTTTTTGAAGCGATATAACTCAATCTACAATATCCCAAAACTTGTAGGAGAAAGTTACATCCAGCTAGGGCTTTTTTGTCTGGGTGTGACGCTTCACACATGCCACGATAAAGAAAAGTCAAAACTGAAGATCCCCGACTATATGTTCTTGTTTGATAAAAATCCATAAGCAAATACAACCAAGAGTTGTGAACAAATAATCTAGTTGTATTTGGGAACAATAATTCTCCAATGAGCCATCTAAGGTACCTCCTAGTATGTTGTATTCTTGCTTCAAGAGGTGAATGTTCATTAAGGTCATTGGAGATAAGATTGCCACCTAACCACTTCAACGAAAGAGTATTAACATCCCTCTCGTCTGCTGGAATCTCTATTCCTACTAATTGAAAACAAGTATCCCATTGAAGATTTGGCGGACCAGTAACGACCTGTCCTCTAATAGGTAAGTCAAGTAACATGTATACATCTTCCAACGTGATGGTGCATTCACCTATTGGAAAATGAAAAGTATGCGTCTCAAACCTCTATCTTTTGACTAGAGCGGTTTAAGATATGTATGTCCTCCAATATTTGATTGCTTTTAATATTTACTTATGTATCTAGTTTTTTTTTATAGGAAGCAAAGGATGAACCATTAGTCTATTGCATACGATGACACAAAGACCTAAGTCCATATATCTCAGATAAAAAATTATAAAATCAACAAGCGTATCTTAATCGCTCTTGTTAAAACACGGAGGCCTGAGACACATACTATTCATTTTTCAACTGGTGAATGCACAATCACGTTGGAAGATGTATACATGTTACTCGACTTACCTATTGGAGGACAGGTTGTAAACGGTCCGCTAAATCTTCAATGGGATACTGTTTTCAATTATTAGAAATAGAGATTCCAGTTGACGAGAGAGATAGTAATACTCTTTCGTTGAAGTGGTTAAGTGACAATCTTATCTCCCACTGACCTCAATGAACCTTCGTCGCCTAAAGTAAGAATTCAACATACTAGGAGGTACCCTTTTTTTTTTCTCATTGAAGAGTTCTTGTTTCCAAACACAATTGGATTATTTGCACTCAACTATTGGTTGTATTTGCTAATGGATTTAAATCAAACAAGAACATATAGTTGGGAATCTGTAGTTTTAACCTTCCTATATCGTGGCATGTGTGAAACATCACACCCAAACAAAAAAGTCCTAGCTGGATGTAACTTTCTCCTACAAGTTTCGGGATATTGTAGGTTAGGTTATATCGCTCTCAAAAATGAAAACTTACTCCAATTCCTGTCAGGAAAAAAGTGAGTATGGTTGCCAATTTTTTTTAATAATACCCTTACATATTCTCGCTTAAAATTTGATTTTATTAAGTTACTAATTTATTGATACAATTTGTTAGATGATCAGGAAAATGTTCAGGTTTCTACGAAAATCATAGTCATGACACTATATCATACATACTTCAATTTGATTGCATACTTGAACGTCAAGTAATATGTCCTTTATTTTTGAATTATGAATTATTTGTTAATATCAAAATTGTTAACAATAACACTAAATCTTCTCTTTTGTGCTAGTTTAAATGGAGGTCATAAAGGAGAGTTTCGCACAATTTGCCACATGACTTTCGGGATTGCACTGCAACAACTTTTTTTATTTTTTGACAAAGTTGAATGACATGCAACCGATATGGTCAAACTCTAATTTGGTTTGCCACATGATATACCAGGGCCCTCAAAGAACATGCGGCAATTTCACAAATTAGACAAATGGTTTAAGACGTGGTACGAATTGAATGGTTATCACTTTTCACAAGAGTGCGAACATTGGAATAATCAACGACAATATACTTTACCTCGTCTGCAATCAAAAAAGCCTATTCTCAACTCCTCAGTATATTGATTGGTTTACAACCTTATGCAATCCAAAGCTTAGGATTGCAACTCATCATATACCACAGCTTAGTAAAATTCAATTTTACTAATTGTTTAATAAATAAATAAGAATTTGAAAATATAAGAATTTAACTTGTTTCTCACACAAGCTGAAGTTAAACATTCAGTGGAAAAAGAGAGAGAAACTCGAGAGCTTCTCATTGATTGGAACGTCGGTAAATCCCACACCTTGAACATTGGTTAAAAAGAACAAACAATCATGGCTGTGAATGAAGTGAGGAATGAAGAGAAAAGGAGCAAAATGAGAAAGGAAATGACAAAGACCCAAAAAAAAAAAACTCAAAATCAAAATAAAAGGAAAATGAACATGAAATGAGAAACAAACTAAGAAATTAACTAAAAAGTATGTCAAAAAAAGAAATAGAAAGAACTTTCCTTGTTTGTTGAAGCAAGATCCTGAGTGCAGAGAAAGACTTGAGCAATTTTTCCAAGAGCTCTCTTTCCTTGTTGAAGAAATTGAAGAGTGTGTTACACCACCTCAAAGTGGCCTCTACGATCCTTTTTTTTCCTTTTTCATGGAGTGAGCTTATATGGTTTTTTTACGTAGACAAAGAGAAGAGTGTGTTATACAACCTTCAGCAAATTCACCACTCTTATATAATTAATAATCCAATAATTATAAAAATCCAACGGTAACATTGCACTGTTTTCTCTTTTTCAAAAAATAATTGTACTGTTTACTCCTTAACCAAAGGCACCAAAATGTGTCAGAAAAGGAAGTATCAATCAATGATGTAATAAAAATCAACCAACGGTATAACTCCAAGTGGTAAAAAACATGTCGATGAAAGTAACGTATATATCTTTCTTTTTATGAACATAGAAACGTATAATAATAAGGGATCGGTGACAATTTCCCTTGGCAATAGATTAAATACTGTGATCGGTTGAGTTTGTTAGATACATGTATTAGGGAGATAGGAAATGATTATTCAGTAAAAATGAGATATATTATATTACACAAAGAAATGGTTCTACCCTCTAGCACAAGGTGTTCATAGAAGAGTATAACAAGTAACAACAAGTATCATGAATAATTACAAAAAAGACAGTCAGCTGATGCTCAGACATGGGTTGCTGCCAACACAAATGGTAATCAAAAGGAAAACAAACTTTTTTAGCCTTAAGCTAATTCAAGGAAGTAATTTTGACATTTTGCATGAATTGCATAATCGAGTTTAATTTATTAGAAAACAGTCTGTTATTCCTTTCTGTCCAAAGCACATAAACTGTGCATAACCAAATCAGCTGTAAAAATGTCTGTCGGGGTTTGTAACCTCCCGAAGAATAGGCGAACCGGTGAAAATGATCCATAATATGTTGGGGATCCACCGACACCACTCCAATCCAAGTTTTGACCCGATGCCATAACTCACCAAATGTTGGACAATGAATTAAAAGTTGATATGTTGTTTCGTTGTTGCCACAGACACACACAATTGAAAGTCTGGCGGAATAATGTAAACGTAAAAATATTGCAAACTAAATTAAAATGTAAACGTAATCCGTGAAAAATATTTTTGATGGAACCATTCAATATGATGAAATTTAATTTTTAATTATGAAAGTAATATATATTTTTTACAAAAATCATAGTATATCTATAACTAGAAATTTCACGTAAAAAAAAACTAGAAATTTAATTTAATAAAAACGGTCACTTAAAATAGTGACTATAAAGGATCTCCACCAAAAGTTCAGTTAACATGAATTGAACACAAACTGTGTGATCCATTAATTGAGTCAAACCTTAGGGAGACCCATATTATGTCGTAACCAATGCAAGAAGGACACGGACCACATCACCCCTCACAGTTACCTCATAATTTACTCCCATGCTTTCTCTGACTGTGGATAGAGGTGACAAATTGAATAGCTGAACTGAGTAATTAAGAGCTTGTTTAACAAGATATGATATGTAAAATAAAAGCTAAAATAGAAGTTGGGCATTATCATTTATAGATCTTTACGCTTGACCTGCCATTTTTTAAATTCAGGTCCTACCTGTTAGCTATCTTAATTAAAGACTTGTTTGGGTAAACAAATTGAGTTTTATTTTATTTTTGAACAAAACAAATTGAGTTTTATAAAGTTTAAGTGTAACTTGTTTTAAATGATATGAAGTATAAATATTTTTTAAGGTATGGTCTTTTAGAAACTCTGGCCACGTGATAGTCTATTTTGATGAGGTATTTAAATTTGTCATGAACTTACCCATAAATAAGTTTATAAATTCATGTATTTGTATAGACTAGATTACATTATTGAAAAGGTAAAAGAGCTCATAATGTACGAGACCTATTGTAACAATAGTAACAAAATAAAAGTTATGTATGGCTCTCTTGTGATTGGTTTTTTTTTAAAAGAAAGAAACAATCGTCTTTTTTAACAATAAGAGTAAAATTAGCTTTTGACTTGATAACATTAAGCTTCAATCTTTCTGATTGTTAAGATCGAAATATGTTACGTTTATTTTCGAAAATCATCTTTGGAGGTGTTAGAATAATAGTTGCCTTTCCATTCCTTTTGGTCTGTATATATACAATCAAAGTTTGACCAATACTAATCAGTATTGATCATATACATTCATGACTAATCAATACTAATCAATTTACATTTAATTTACAATAATGATATTCTAAGACTTTTATACCCCCAACGGGTATAATATATACCCCAATGGGTAACCCTGTAGTCGAAACTGTAGGTTAACGAATGTTGAAACTATCACGAAAGTCATGAAAGAGTTGCAACAGAAGACCTTTGGTGAAGATGTCAGCATACAATTTCTTAGATGACAAAAAATGGAATAGAGTTGTGATTTGTTACTAATTGGAAAAGTCGACAAAAAATCGATGAAGTTCAAGAAATAACACATAATAATGATGCCCTCCGGAACTTAACATGGGAGAGGTCCAAAGATCATTATGAACGATGTCAAAAGGCATACAAGTAAACGACAAAGAATTATAAAAAGGAAGTTTTATTTGTTTCCCAAGTGGACAAGACTGACAAAAGAAATCATCACGAAACTTATTACATGACAAAAATTTGTTTCGGTGAAGAGAATTTAAAACAGGAGCTCCTGGATGTCCTAGACGACAATGCCATAACTCGGTAGATGAAGCGGCAAAAGCTGATGGTGGTGACGGGGTTGCGGCTTTTTGTTGGCTTGTGGGAATAGGGTAAAGGTCACCAGAACTGCTACATCTCATTAAAAGTGTTCCTGTCTGAAAATCCTTCACAGAAAAACTGAACGGATCAAATTCAACAGAGACATCATTATCAATTGTAAACTTTCTGACATAAACAAGGTTTTTAATAAGTTTTGGTGCATGTAAAACGTTGTTTAAAGTTAGGGAATTAGGTAAAGATGCATGACCAGAACCTATAACAGGAATATGATGACCATTGCCAATAGTAATATTATTACTCATATTAAAATAAGACGTGAGGTTACCTCCATTGCCCGTCATATGAGAAGTTGCTTCGTTGTCCATATACATTGATCATTAGGGGGAGATAGAGAAAGTATGCATATCAGACTGGATATCCGTCGGAGCATAGTATTGTGGTGCTTGCTGACCGGTGGAGACTGATGGAGCAGTGACAAGATTGGCTTGATGAGGCCTAGGACCAAGTATGCCAGATTGTGTTAGTGGTGCACGTCTGCCGGGTATGGACATGGTGGAGTTGCCCATGGCTGCCATGGATACGCCCACGGCTGCTACTGATAAGGAGATGGAAACCACGGTGGCTATTGCGGTTGAGAGCGACCTCCACCTCTACCATTGCTCCTTCCACGGCCACGACCTCCATGACCATTATTTCTACCACTGCGAGGGTTGCTACCGCGACTGTTGTTGTTGTTGTTGCAATTGTTACTAGCCGATGCAAAAGCATCATCATGAGAGGATAAGAAAACTGAGTTATCAATAGTAGTGGCTGCCTTCTTGGCTTTGGCAGTTTCCTCTAAGATAATCATTGAGCGAGCTTTGTAAAAAGGGGGAAGAGAGTCACCATGACTAATTTGGTAACCGACTGTGGCATAAGCATCACTGAGGCCAAAGATGAGTTGAAGCACTAGCCTTTCATTGGACTCGAGAGCACCAACGTTAGAGAGTTGGTCAGAGAGAGATTTGAGACGTAGATAGTAGGTGGAGGCTTTAGGAAATTGCTCCATACAAGCATTTGAAAATTCTTGCTCTAGATAGAGAGCACGCGGATTTTTATTATCATAGAAAATATTGAACAACTGATTCTATGCTTGTTCTGCAGTGGAATCTCATTCTATGATGGTGTGAAGGAGATCATTCGATATAGTGTCGTAAATCCATTGTATGACAACAACATCTAATCGTTTCCAGAGATTATGATCAGTGGTTTTTAGGTCAGGAGAGGGTGCAGCTTCGGTGGAGATGATATGATCAATTACTTGATGAATACAGGCATGGATTTTGAACAGTTCAGACCACGTGTTATATTGGCCCTTTTCAAAACTCAAGGTAATTTTGATGAAATTTGTGATGTTTGAAATGGTGAAGGCAGGGTGTGTAGGAGGTGATGTTGTTGTTACCGAAGCTACAGATTGAGAGTGAAGGGACGAGTTTTTGGTAGGGAAAGAGGGGGTGGATGAGACACCAGACATGATGAGATGTTGGTGGGTGATTAGATTTTTAGAAGAGAAAGGGAGATAGAGGAGTCGGCGTGGGTGTTTGGGAGGAAGAGGAGGCCGACGGCGGTTGAGAAAGAAATTAGGGTTCTTGGATCAGTACCTGATGCTTACTGATACCATGTTAGAATAATAGGTCTTGCCTTTCCATTCCTTTTGGTTTGTACTCCCTCCAGTCTCAAATATAAGAAACAAAAAAAAAAAAATGCACACATCTTAAGAAAGTGGATTGACCACATTTAAGTCATTATAAAAAGTGATATTTTTCTAACTTTACCCTTTCTTGGAGTAGTAAAGACATTAATGATGAAGTAAGTTTAATGAGGGTAAACTTGGAATTGTAGCATTTAATAGGTTCATTTTACTATACTTTTTCTTATATTTGAGACCACCAATTTTATTTTATTTTTTCTTATATTTGAGACTGGAGGGAGTATATATACAATCAGAGTTTGACCAATACTAATCAATATTGATCCTATACATTTATGACTAATCAATTTACACTTAATTTACAATAATGATATTCTAAGACTTTTATACCCCCAATGGATATATAGACCAATAGGAGGCTTAATTTACTCATGTGTTTAAGAGCAGTTGCTTAGTAGATTTAATAACATTTAGCGTTTTGTTTATTGTTGTAATAATTTGTACTTTTGTCTAGTTGTTCCTCGCACACCTCATGCAGAAAAGAATTAATGTTGTAAGGTTTAGAAGACTTGTTGAATAATCTTAAAAACTATATTGGATTAGAAAGAAAAAAATCTATCGTATATCATAAAAGGTGGATCCCCACAAGACAAATGGTGAAATTATAATGTGTGATATTGATAGTGTGACTTGGCATGGCAAGTTGGAAATGTGGAGGAAGCTTCACTCCCATACTTGTTTGCTGCACAAGACAATAAAATGGATTCTTCGGGATCCTACTTATCTCCATAGCATGTTATGGCAATGTGAGATTCAAACATCTTGCGTGTAATCGTGAGGTAGTGATCCTCTTTTTTTATAGAAAGAGGCATTGATCCTCTTATCAACATATTGTATCTTATAAGGGTACTTACATTTCATTGGCTATCTATCTATTTGCATGCCACACTTAGTGGATTTTCAAATATTTTAATTAGATTGTAAACATTCTATATATTTTTATTTATGATGCATAAATGACAATAACTTTTATTCTCTCGTAAGAACCTAATATCATTTGCGTTTAACTACAAAGAATAACTCATTGAACCGTTATGGATACTAAAATCTTCTCTGATGGTTAAATTGATGTATTTTAGAGATGAATTCAAACTCATGACATCTAATTAAGTTTTTGGAATTGAATATCGAGTTTGTATATTATTATAGTACTACAAGATCTTTTTTGTGGAAATCATACACTACATTTTTTTACGCAAAATCATATACTACAGGGTGCATGGGGATTGGGAGGACTCTACATGTTAGGAGATAGCGTGTTTGTGGTTAGGTTTGGATCAATTTTAAAGTAAAAAAAATCATTTAAAGTAACATATAATTTGATTTAGATGGTTTTTTTTATAAGTATCCTTAAAAATTGGTGTTTCCTTTCCAATGCTTTGTCTGCCTTATTGTATTTATCTTTGGTCTATTTCCAGTACGTCTTGTATTCGAAATAGATTGTTCAATATAATATTTGATTTGCCATTAAGAAAAATAGTGTCCTTTGATTTTGTGCAATTATAATTTATTTGAATTGATTTGTAATTTTCAATTAGATGAATTTGAATATGACATACATGTTATGTGTGGATAGACCTGGAACGAAACTCAAACAAAAGGAAATACCTTTTGGAGGTTTGCTATCTATTCAACAATGATTGATGGACCATTGTGATCCTTATGGGTGGTGGAACCAATGACAAGGGCTCTGCAGAATCCATATTCCATACTTAGTTTGTAAATTTATACTTGTATATAACTTTGTGGAATGATTCTCATACATAGTTTGTTACTTTATACTTGTATATAACTTTGTAGAATGATTCTCAAATGAAATTATGAAACCTTCTATAAGAATGATTCTCAAATAATCATGAACATTGTATAATTTTTGTTTGTACAGAAATAATATAGTTTTAGAAATACAATTATTATCGAATAAAAATTAAAATAAAGAATGATTCTCAAATAATCATGAGCATTGTATAATTTTTATTTGTACAAAAATAAGATAGTTTTAGAAATACAAATATTATTGAATAAAAATTAGGCTTAGTTGCACTTTTGATCCCCTATGTTTCAAGAAGTTACGATTTTGGCCCCCTAACTAATTAAAATACAAAACAGCCCCCTATGTATTGGATATTTAGCAGTTTTGACCCCCTAGACCAATTTTGACTCAGTCAACGTTGACGTGGCACTTCAAAGCAATGCACACATGGCGGCTTTGAAGTGCCACATCAGCGTTGACCGAGTCAAAATTGATCTAGGGGGCCAAAACTGCCAAAGATCCAATACATAGGGAGCTGTTTTGTATTTTAATTAGTTAGGAGGCCAAAATCGCAACTACTTGAAACATAGGGGGCCAAAAGTGCAATTAAGCCTAAAAA
>Ga0315915_1010337_pt1 | contig 10374 bp, 6 predicted proteins | sample MpolbnodulesMG_FD_207738 | JGI IMG/M metagenome (GOLD analysis project Ga0315915, IMG submission 207738) | Medicago polymorpha root nodule microbial communities from Los Angeles, California, United States - branched nodules | ecosystem: Host-associated > Plants > Roots > Nodule | place: USA... | reverse complement strand
AAAGATAAGTCTCTTTCTTGTGTGATTGAGCAACTTGTAATTTGAGATTACATTTTAGTGGAACTCTCCTTGGAAGTGCAAGGAGGACATGACTACTTCCGGTTTGTGAAAGGAACCTGTATAATTGTTTGTGTTCTCTCTTCTTCTGTTCTTTATTTTATCCGCTGCACATAGACTCGTAAAAGAAGAAGTTTCCAAAAACACAATTCAACCCCCTTCTTGTGGTTTTTCTCACCTTCAATTTAGTATAGTGGAAATTGATGAAGGAAAAAGAATACAAAAGGGTTCTAACAGAGTTATTGGAATATTCAAACTAACTTAGCCAGTTGTCCCCTCACACATTCCCTCGTGCTTATATATATAAAAAAAAGCTCTCTCTCTCACTCTCCCTCATTAGGATTTGGCTCTGATTGCATCCTATCATGATAAATACATAAATAATTTGTTTTGAAAAATTCTTTAATTTTACATTCAAAGTTAGTTTACAGTTTTTCTCTCTTCTTTGCTGTACAGGGATGATGCCAAGCTTGTTGAAGAAATAGTTAAAAGTGTTTTGAGGAAATTGAATCAAGTGGACGAAGGTAAGTCAAAAGGACTTGTAGGAATTGAAAAGCAAATTTCAACTATAGAATCATTGTTACATTTAGAGTCAGAAGATGTTCGTGTTCTTGGAATTTGGGGTATGCCAGGTATTGGTAAAACGACTATTGCTGAAGAAGTATTTCGTAGACTACGTTCTGAATACGAAAGTTGTTGTTTTATGGCTAATGTAAGAGAAGAAACGGAAGGATATGGCAGAAACAGTTTGAGGTTAAGAAAAAATCTTTTATCCACTCTATTAGAGGAAGACAATTTGAAAGATGACCTGATAAATGGATTACCTCCTTTGGTAAAGAAAAGGCTTCGCCGCATGAAGATTCTTATTGTTCTTGATGATGTCAAAGATGCAGAGCAACTAGAAGTTTTGGTTGGAGTAGTTGATTGGTTAGGAGCAGGAAGTAGAATCATCATAACTACTAGAGATAAGCAAGTACTTGCTGGAAAAGTTGATCGTATTTACGAGGTTGAGCCATTGGACTCTGCTGAATCTTTTCAGCTTTTCAACTTGCACGCCTTTACTAAACATGAGCATCTTGAAATGGATTACTATGAGCTATCAAAGAAGATGGTTGATTATAGCAAAGGTGTTCCACTAGTTCTTAAAGCTTTAGCCAACCTTCTTTGTGGGAAAGATAAGGACATATGGGAAAGCCAAGCAAGGATTCTGGTCACTAGGATAGAGCAGATTGAAAATGTCTATGATGTTTTTAGATTGATATACACTAATCTTGACTATCATGAAAAGAACATATTCTTGGATATTGCCTGCTTTTTTGATGGACAGAAGTTGAAAGTTGACCTCATAAAACTTTTATTGGAAGATCGTCGTTATTCAGTGAGCACTAAACTAGACAGGCTAAAAGATAAAGCTCTTGTAACTATTTCTCAAGAAAGTACTGTATCAATGCATGACATCATACAAGAAACAGCTTGGGAGATTGTTCGACAAGAATCTGTTGAAGAACCTGGAAGCCGAAGCCGACTATCAGATCCTGATGATATTTATCATGTATTGAAAGATGGCAAGGTAAATATTTTTCATAGAATATTTTATTATTTTTGTTTTGTATTGATGGAAATGTTGTGTATATTGATTGATGTTTGAAAATATTCTGCTACTTTTTTAGCAGGGAGGTGAGACCATCAGAAGTATGGCAATCGGGTTATCTGAAATTAAGGAGCTGCAGTTAAGCCGTCAAGTATTTGCCAAGATGAGAAAATTGAAATATTTGGATATTTACACTAAGGAGTCTCAAAACGAAGGAAGTTTATCTCTTCCTCGAGGGCTTGGATTCTTGCCTAATGAACTGAGATATCTTAGTTGGGAGTATTACCCATTGAAATCCTTACCATCCAAGTTTTCTGTAGAAAACCTTGTTGTATTAAGGTTCGCTTATAGCCAATTGAAAAAACTTTGGCATGGAGTGAAGGTAAGTAATACTATATATATAGTCTAAAATATATTTAGTCTAGTCACTTTTGGTTCCCAAAAACTTGTTACATTTTAATCCTTTAAATCTAAAAAATGTGTCAACTTCAGTCTATAGCCAACTCTGTCGGTCACAGAGCCTGCGTAAAAGCTATTGAATTTTAGTTGCAAGTTGAATGTTCTTGAATGGTTGAAAGCAATTATTTCTACCACCAACATTCAGTAGTTTTTTTTATATGCTTTCTAACTAGTGTAGTTCGCTACAAATAGAAACCAGAGTTGACACATATTCAGAAACAAATGTTATTTTGAAGGACCAAAGACATATTTAAACAATATATATTCCAGCATAAGCACTTGTTTAAATCCAGATTCAATTGGCTGACAAGTCTTGTCTTGGTTGGTTCTAAATGGAACAGGATCTTGTGAATTTGAATGTCATTATACTCCATTCATCAACACACTTAACAGAACTACCAGACTTCTCAAAGGCCACAATTCTTGAAGTAATAAACCTTTGATCCTGTGTGGGGTTGACTAGTGTCCATCCATCTGTTTTCTCTCTAAAAAATCTTAAGGTTCTGAATCTGGGAGGCACTTACCTTACAAGATTTCTAACCAATAAAACCCATTTAAGCTCCCTTACTCATCTCTCCCTCTATAACTGCACTTCACTGAAGGAATTCTCAATGACCTCAAAGCATATGACCGATTTGGTTTTAGAACACACGAGTATCAAAGAACTACCCTCATCAATTGGACTTCAAACCAAACTTGAAAACTTACATCTAGGACACACTCACATTCAGAGCTTGCCAGAAAGCATCAAGAATCTTACAAGTTTTAGATACCTAGGCTTGTGTCACTGCAGGGAGCTTCAAACTCTACCAGAGCTTCCTCCATCGATAGAAGCACTAGATGCTGATGGTTGTATATCACTAGAGAATGTAGCATTCCGTTCAACTGCTAGTGAACAACTTAAGGAAAATAGGGTACAGGTTACCTTCCGGAATTGCCTTAAACTAAACAAGGCATCTCTCAAGGCTATTGAATTGAATGCTCAAATTAACTTGATAAAATTTTCACAACAATATATATCCACATGTGATCGTTATTGTGATTTTGATCACAATAAAGGCATTTATGTGTATCCAGGTAACAAAATTCCAGATTGGTTGGAATATTATACAAGTACAACTGCACCGGATTACATAACAATTGATCTTTCTTCATCTCCTTATTTATCAAAGTTGGGCTTCATTTTTGGCTTCATCATTCCAGCCATCTCATCAGAGGGTTCGACTCTGAAATTCAAAATCAGTGATGGTGAAGATGATGGTATCAAAGTGTATATGGACAGAACAGATTATGGAATTGAAATGGATCATGTGTATCTATTGTATAACCCAAAATGTTCTCATTACATAGCTAGCCAACTCAACGATCAGTCAAAGATTAAAATTCAGATTACAGCATCATTCAGCACACTAACATCACAGAATGTGCCAGTGCAGTTAAGAGGGTTTGGGGTTAGCCTAGTAACCCTTTCAAAATATGACAAGTTTAAACAGCAATTGGAAATTTGTGATGGTAGTGCTATTCTAAATAATGTGTCCAGTGGAAGAGATATCAAAGTTTCTAGGAATTTAAAAAGCTAAACAGTTGAGTTATTTCAATAGCCTCTTTTTACATGCATGTTTTAATTGTGTTAAGGTAAATTGGAACATTAAATAAGAATTTGATTGAAGAATAGCCTTCTGGCAGCTTTTATTGCTATGGCCTATGAAGTAAGTTTATCCTTTGCTGCATGCAAAGGATAAACTTATAGGTTATGAATTTTTGTCTACTAGTGGTCTTGCAAATAAATTTATACCCACCTAAATGTAACTTCTGAACGCTTCAACTATGGTTGGTTTATGAGTTAATCCTTCAGCAGTGCCCTTAATGCAAAATTTATTTCCATCAATGACAATATGATCATGTTTGGATAAATAGCTTAATTAAGCACTTATATCATAAGCGTTTATCATATAATAAGTGATTACATATTAGTTATTTTTATAGCAAAGGATAAATTAAAGTCAAATTGTATTAAATAGCGAGCTTATGGACATATTAGTTATCGTAGCGAGCTTATGGACATTGTTAAATAGCGAGCTTACATATTAGTTATCGTAGCGAGTTTATGGACATTGTTAAAATTAAGAATCTTTAGATATTTTACATGGTATTTTAAATAGTTGGACACACGCTCTCACGTGCTGATTTGACACCGGCATGTGGGGCTCACACGCAGGGAAAGAAACGAAGCGTGGAGGCGCATGCATCGGAAGATGGCAGCGGTATGGCGGTGTCGCTCGGTGTTGGATCACACCGGTAAAGTGGTAGCTGGTATTTGCACATCGGAAAGGGCGTGAAGGTCGCCGGAAGTGATGAGCACAGTAATAAACACATCCCTAGGAACAGAAAACTACTAATAGGTGGTGTTGTCGGCGGCAAATGCTGCCACCACAACATTAGCGAAACACAGAGAAGTGTCACAAAATCAGAACCAACTCTGATACCATGTAAAGTAACAATACACAAAGTTCACATATTTTTACATGGTGTGGGTTATGGGCCCACCACACTTCCGCTGCGCCTAAGAGTGCGTATCCATCTCATTTGTTTGCATAAAAACCATTACCATTTACTTTTTAGAAAAACATTCTGAGGTTTTTTTTTCATCATTTGGTGACTATTTTCCCACGGATGATTATGAATGGTGCTTTCTCTTCTCGTTCATGAACATCTGGATGGTGACTTTTTTTTTGTTGTAACAAGCTTGGTGCATATGTAATGTATGCTCCAACTTGAGGAGGGTATTAATAAAATTAAGAATCTTTAGATATTTTACAGACATGATAAACTCTCCCAAATAGTCCCAAAGTGTTTATGCTAATACATAAACACAATGAAGTCAATACAAACAAGCCCTATTGTTATAAGATTCCAAATCATCAACTAATGAAGCAAGGCCTGCAACAAAGGAGATAACTAAGGCTATGAACTGCGATAATATAATAACTTGAAAATGGATAACCCCTTCATCTAGAATAACCAACAAATTTGATAAAGAAACATAAGAGAGTGCCATTGAAAAAAATCTAAAAAGAAACAAACAATTAGCATCAAAGGGAGATAGTAAATCAAGTAAATCATGCTTCTAGAATACTTTGCTTTATAAGAATATAAGTATTCTTTACATGCCGTTTGGTTAGCATCAGTCATTATTGTTCCATAAGCTAGACACAATCCAAACGATGGCTGAAATAAAAGGCCTCAAGCACCAGGATAACAAGACGGCGCACAGATCAGCCTCAGGACCTATGGTTAGGCTCAGGCAATTACAAGACTCATCAATTTTCACGTCAAGACTATGTTATTACTTATGGCTTATGCCCATGGCGAGAGCTCAACCCAAAAGATTAATCCATTAGATTTGGGAGAGCGCCAGGGCATACAAACTGGATCGAGCTTTTTGTATCTACTAAATCTGCGACTCATAACAAACTGCCGAACTAAAATACAATATAAAGGGCTAAATCATTCAGAATACACGTGCACTTTTCATTCTAAATGAGATCATCCTGTTGGATTTTGTGTCGCTTGACTTATAAGGTAAGATACATCACTGTCAAATGTAGGAATAATGAGAAGAAAAAAATATGAAAAGTAGCTTTGTTCAGAGTATACATTTGAAAAGAAAACTGTGTATTTGATTAGGATTGGAAAAGATTTTAAAATACATTTTTTTTACTTATTTGAACACATATTTTTGACACAAATACAATGTGTCCGTATAAACGGTACTTATACGGACACATATGGTGTCTCATATTTGTGCGTTTGAGTTACATAAGATATTCTATTAAAAAATTTATGTGGAGTTTAATGGAGGTTGCATCGATAGTGTAAAATACATTCACATCATCATCCAATATAAGAACATAACATTTTGTCACATAAGTCTATATTATAGAGTTTAATTAGTATACTTCGTCCGCGTACAATTATTTTACACCGACAGACTATACTAATTAAATTCTATATTATAACCACTTTTTAAAAATAACCATCACATTCTCAAATTTTATCGGAAGTCGGCGTAAAAACTAGTATACTTTGACATGTTCTCTTTTCTCTTATATTTACTATAAATAAGTATTGTGGTATTAAATTATGATAATTGATGGTAATGTTGGCTTCAGATCTTGAAGTGTGCTCAACCTTAATGTTTGGGATTCTCTGAATGCTAATTTAGTGAGTTAGATCAGCTTCTTAATAAAAATATGGAAATTGATTTTTTAAACTTAGTATATGCTTCATAAATGTGATTTAGTATCCAAATCAAATTTATCAATCATTTTAGACACTCTAGTTTATCTCAATTTACCCCTCAGAGTCCAAATTGTGGTATATGCTCATAAATGTGAATTAAGTAACAAATGGGGGAGTCTTGTGCATAAGTGTAATTCAGCTTGTAGTTTTATGGACAGAGCCGTGGTTGGAATCCCTAAATTACATACTTCTTTACACTTATAGTGTGTAAGTCTAGTTACTAGATTTCTTTTAATCTTTTAGTTCAACTAAGTAAGCTACATATCTGGCGAGAGTTAATTAATTTGATTCTCAAACTCCTCCATATCTGCTAAATTAATTTTTAGAAGTTGTTCTTTCTGGGTGTTTCAGCTTCCATGTGAATCCATTGCTTCTTTTCTCATTATATTTTGTCCATACTTGAGTGGAACAATTCCTTACAACTTCTTGATTAGTTAGTAGTTAGTATATTTTATTTTTCTTTCCGTAAGGACGCGTATAGACTATTGCAAACGAGTATGTGATTGATATATAGTCAAGTCATTTTTGAGGGAGGGATATAGTCAAGTCATGTAAATAATATTATTCAATCAACAACATGAAAAAAGTTAATAAAATCCAACAGCCCAAATTTATCACACTCATATGTGAATTAATAGACTCTTTAATTTGTTAATGAAACTCCACAACTTTGTTTTTGTTTAAAAAAAAACCTCATTCTTTTAGGGTATATATGTTGCAGATCGTCATGATTTATAATTTTTGGTTAAAAAAGAAGAAGAAAAAATATGGCATGGGAGTTGAATAAAAGTATTATAAGATCATAAGATATATGATAATAAGCTCAAACAACGAAACCAAATTGTATTATCTTAAATTATATCATGTGTTTGAGAACAAATAATAGTATAACTAATGGGATTTACACAAAAAAAAAAAAGTATAATTAATAGGATATAAATATTATAAAATAAAAAATTATCCAAGTGACAATTCAAGTTGTATTTTTTTTTTGAAAGAATCCAAGTTGTATATAATCTCTAAATCGTTAACACATATAATTACAATTAATTTAAAATGATTTTAAATATTTTATATTTTAGTATATTATTTTTGTATAAATATATTTTCCATTAGCAATCTGTACTAGTTAGTAAATTTCTTACGAAAATACGACGAAGAGTAGTTAAATTTTTAATTGTCAAAGAATAGTCAAATCTTATATTTGTCTTTATATATAATAATATATATTATGTCCATATACATGATGCATACAATTCAAATCACCCGATAGGTGAAATCAAGGAAACTGATGTAAGCAAAAATGTGTGGTTGTAATTTTATTTTCATTAATTTCTTTATAATGCACATTAATCGTTATGTAGAGTAGAGAGACAAAGGAAGATCCATAATGCACATTAATCGTGCATTTTTTGTTTGTCTTTTGTTTATCTGGAAATTGAAGGGTGAAGTAGCAAGCACAAAACCAGACACAAATTTTCCATATACATTGAAATTTCAATCTTCTGTTCCTCAAATTCACAAATATGATGTCTTTGTTAGCTTTCGAGGTCCAGATATCCGTGATGTTTTTCTTCCTCATTTGATTAAAGCTTTTTCTCAAAAGAAAATTGTTTACTTCGTAGACTATAAGCTTACAAAGGGAAATGAAATATCACAATCACTTTTTGAAGCAATTGAAACATCCTTGATTTCTTTGGTCATATTCTCTCAAAACTATGCTTCTTCATCTTGGTGTTTGGATGAGCTATTCAAAGTTGTTGAGTGTAGAGAGAAAGATGGAAATATTTTATTGCCTGTTTTCTACAAAGTTGACCCTACAATTGTGAGGCATCAAAATGGAACTTATGCAGATGCATTTGCTGAACATGAACAAAAGTACGATTTTACCGTTGTGCAACGATGGAGATCTGCTTTGAAGAAATCCGCAAATATCAATGGGTTTCATACATCAGAAAAATTGTAAGTTTTGTTTTCATTTCAAATTGATGCACGTTTAATATTTCCAAATGAAACGAAAATTGTATTTAAGACAACATATATATTGTAGGGGGGGGGGGGTCTTTCAAATAGGTTAGAGATTTTCTATGTCTATTCGACCTTCTAATTATAGGTTGGTCTTCGTGAACTTAAAGAGATGAAGAGGAAGGGTGATTATGTTGTTAAATAGAAGTTCTCTTGTTATTAGCATTGGAAATATCTGGAGATTTATAGGAAGAGGTGTTTCTTGCACTCTAAGAAACGAAAGAAGGAACTGAATTGAGAAAAGAAGAGAGGATATATATTTACTTTAAAAAAGAACGGATCACATTCATATATCATTTCATAGAAACATGATTAGAAAATATATTACTAATAAGAATAGAAGATAAAGAGTCACACATCGGATAAGAGATCGCCAAACAAAGTGTTTGTAAGTGGGAGCGTCCTCGCCTCAGAAGTCAATTTTGTGGGGTTGTGTTATGCCTGACCACAAATTTGACCAAACATGTTTTAAGTTTTAAAAACAGACACCTAAATGATAATACTAAATATATGTTAATTATGGACAGTGGCCTTTCTCATTTTCGCTTTACATCCAAAGAAATGTAATTCAATTTGATACATTAATTGTTCTCTTCATTTTTTTTTATTCCATAGGAATGATGCCGAACTTGTTGAAGAAATAGTTAAATTTGTTTTGAAGAGGTTGGATCATGTGCATCTTGTCAATTCAAAAGGACTTATTGGAATTGGCAAACAAATTTCACGTGTAGAATCATTGTTACAAGTAGAGTCACAAGATGTTCGTGCTATTGGAATTTGGGGTATGAGTGGTATTGGAAAGACAACTATTGCAGAAGAAGTATATAGCATGTTATGTTCGAAATATAATGGTTGTTACTTTAAGGCTAATGTAAGAGAAGAATGTAGAAGACATGGAATAATACATTTGAAGAAAGAGCTTTTTTCTACTCTATTAGGGGAACAAGATTTGAAAATCGACACACCACATAGATTGCCTTATCGCGATTTTGTGAGGCTTCGGACTATGAAGGTTCTTGTCGTTCTTGATGATGTGAGTGATCAAGAGCAACTAGAAATTTTAATTGGAACACTTGATTGGTTTGGAAAAGGTAGTAGAATCATCATAACAACCGTCGATAAGCAAGTACTTGCCAAAGGGGTTTTCGCCAATGATATATATGAGGTTAGGCCATTAAACTTTGACGACTCTCTTAGGCTTTTCAATTTGAATGCCTTTGAACAAAATCATACATATCAAATAGAGTACTATGACTTGTCCAAGAGGATGGTCAAGTATGCCAAAGGAATTCCACTCATTCTTGAAATTTTGGGTCGTAAGCTGCGTGGAAAGGATAAAAAAGAATGGGAAGACCAATTAGAGAGGGTTAAAAAAGTTCCAATTAAAAAATTTCATGAAATTATCAGATTGAGTTACAATGATCTTAATCGTCATGAGAAGAGGATGTTTTTAGACATTGCATGTTTTATAGATGGATTGCATCTCAATGTTGACGACATAAAATTGTTGGCAAAAGATCGAGGTTATCCGGTGGGTGTTGAGTTAGAAAGTCTAAAAAATAAAGCTCTTATAAATATTTCTCCAGATAATGTTGTATCCATGCACACCATTATACAAGAAACAGCTTGGGAATTTGTTCGTGAAGATTCCATTGATGATCCTGGAAATCAAATTCGACTAGTGGATTATGACACTTATCACGTACTAAAATATAACAAGGTATGCATATATAGTATATGAAAAATCTAAATATATAGTTATATTTGTATTTCCATCCAGTTTAAATATTTTTGATAATTTTCTTGCTGCAGGGGAGTGAGGCTATTCGAAGCATAGCTGCCGACTTTTCAATAATTAAGGATCTGCAGTTAAATCCCAAGGTCTTTGCTAAGATGAACAAACTACAATATCTGGATATCTATACTAAAGGATACTATGT
>Ga0315915_1010336_pt1 | contig 10375 bp, 4 predicted proteins | sample MpolbnodulesMG_FD_207738 | JGI IMG/M metagenome (GOLD analysis project Ga0315915, IMG submission 207738) | Medicago polymorpha root nodule microbial communities from Los Angeles, California, United States - branched nodules | ecosystem: Host-associated > Plants > Roots > Nodule | place: USA... | reverse complement strand
AGATTAAAGAGTAACAAATATCAAAATATATGATTCTTCTGTTGTCTGTGTAATTTACCATGGTTTAGGTTTTTTTTTTTTTAGAGAAACACGGTTTAGGGTTTGCTATATATAGCTGAGTTTGCATGGAAATTAGGGTAGCCGAGTTTGTATGGAAATTAGGGTATTCTGTTTGTAAACGTATTAAATAAGTGTACAACAACTTGTAAAAAAAAGTCTACAAAAATAATAGATATATACAAACGATGACACAACAGGATAGAAATGAAAAGCTCATCAGTGAGTACAAATATTCGGGATTGCTGCATTTTAGAGGAAATTTGTTAGGTTAAATTGGTGCGCTGCATTTTAGATGGAATATGTTAGGTTAAATTGCTGCTAACCTAATGCAGCATTTTAGAGGGAAATTATTAGGTTAAGTTGCTACAAACCTAACAAAATTAATAAATAAGGATAAGTAAGAGATTAGATTAGGGACCATATTTTATTCGATCTCCATGATTTTATCTTTGATATTAAAATATCGGTCATAAATTTATTGTCAACAAAGAAGATATGAGTACCATTGCTGAAAATTAAAATAAGGGTCTTGTTAACCGGTGTCCTGAGACATTGGTGAAGAAATCAAAGGTAGAAATAAAAAGGCATGATTTACATTGAAAAGAGCAATATTTCAACTTTTAAAAAATAGAATACACAATTTTCAAGAAAAAATTTCCTTTTCTAATTCATTAACCAGTGTTCCAAGGGCAACGGTTAACATTTTCCTTAAAATAAAGAGTTATGCTAACTAGTGTCCTTAGGACATTTGTTAAGGAAACTAAAAGTAGTAAGTTTGCATAGAATTCAACAATAATTTAACTTTTAAAAAGTCAAATTCATAATTTTTCTCCAATTTTTCAATGCAATATTTCTTTTTATATCTTCTTAACTAGTGCCCTAAGAGCACTGTTTAACATTTTCCTCAAATAAAATATTGCACGTGAAACATTTCCCTTTAGTTTATTGCCTCTATTATTTACTGCCTCTATTATGTGTAATCAATGATGTGATGCAAAACAAAACAAAAAATGATGTAATGCAATTTCTATTTATAGGCATGGGGTTGCATCCAGTTTCATCATATCAACCCTAGTTTCTTTCTTCTATTTCTTCTTTTTGTTTTTTTTTCCATTCCGAAATGGTGCTCGCCGGTAAACTTAGTACTGAAATTGGGATCAAAACACCCGTTGACAAGTTCTTCAAACTATTTGCATCAGAACTTCACGAAGTGCAAAACATTAGTGAAAGAGTTCATGGTGCTAAACTTCTTGAAGGTGAAGATTGGCATCACACTGATTCAGTTAAACACTGGACATATGTCGTAGGTAATTATGTTTCTAATTCAATTGATCTCATAACTAAGTCATCATCTTGTTTATTTATATATTGATCCTTAATTCAATTAATAAGAGCATAGGGACCATATTTCATAAGAAGATTATGTCCTAAAGATAAAGTTTTTCAGCTGTGATATTTAGACACAAAAAAAAGACACTGCTTCCCGGCATCAAATATGAATTTGCGCAGATGGAGGATCTATGGAAAGGGAGAGATAAAAATAAAAAGGTCAACATCCGTATAAATATACGATGTCGATGTTCTGTGAAAAAAAAAATTCTCAAAGTTTAATTAACTAAATCAATCAATGACACAATATATAGAAAAAGTGATGGATTTATGGATTTGAATTTCACATAGTTGAGAAATTTATCATTTAATGTAGTTGTTGTTCGATCAAGATTTTTGATGAACAACTGAAAGGGATTCCTCATTCCTCATCTAATAAAAAACCTATAAGGGATTCCGATACAATAGCTACATTATTTTTAAGGGATACTATAGATACATCATAGTACATATTTGTTTTACATGTCAAAATAAATGCTAAAGACTCATTAGGAGATACATGATTAACTTTATGGTTGTAATGAGTGCATCTAATTCCGACTTCTTACAGATATACAAATATTGTATAGAGTCCTAAACTAGAGATGTGAAAAGGCAACTAAACATTATATAAATTATTAATATTCATTTTTTTGTTTAAAAACTATTTTTCATATATTTTAAAAACAATGTAATTGTTTAGTTATTTTAAAAAATGTGACCATATATTTTTCATAACTCTATATACACTGTTTTAATTTAATGGGTATTACTTTCCCTTGGCATCATAATAGATGGTAAGGTACACACATGTCATGAGAGTATCGAAGTTGATGAACAGAACAAAAAAATCACTTTCAAGCTCTTCGGAGGAGACATTGATGAGCACTATAAGGTCTTTAATGTGATCATTGAAGTAATTGATAATGGTGATGGCAGTGGAGCTGCAAAATGGACTGTTGAATATGAGAAGATCAATGAGGATATTGACCCTCCGAATGGCTGGATGGACTTACTAGGCAAAGTCACTCGAGAAGTTGATGCTCATCTTGTCAAAGGCGCAAACATAGCTCTATAAGTCATAAAGAAAGTAACAAATATGATGGCTTAAGTATTCATCTTTATAATAAGTGTGATGTGATGTGATGTGATTTGATTCATATATTCGTAGTAGCATAATGGCTTATGTTGATCTTAGTTTGAATGTGCTGGCTTAAGAGTGTGATGCAAATCAATAAATGGATATTTGTGTTTTTTAGTTTATATTTGCACATGCAATATGTTTTATTTTTGTAACAATCAATGTTGGTGTTTTTTGTCGGTGAAAAAAATAATATTATATCCACTAGCGACAGAACGAGAAAATTATAAAAGAATAATGGTAACAACATTCTCTAATACTTATTTTTTTGGCTTTAATATGTGTTTCGTCCCTGCAATTAGAGGTCATTTAAAAATTGGTCCATGTAATTGTTAATCCTGACAGAATACCCTTGCAAAGTTTAATCATTTAAAATTTAGTCCCTCATCCCAATTAATCATTGTCACGTCACTAATCTAATGAGGTGGCACTTCTAACGGGGATCGATGTATATGGTGATAGAGAAGAGAGAGGCAACGAGTGTGAGATATGGAAGGAGAAAAGAGAGAACTATGATAAGTGGGTGTCATCTAAAAGACCGAGACTCTGACTGTGTGAGTGAAGTGATTTAGGGTTTTGATTTCTATTTATACAAAATAGGTAATAAATTGATTTTCTACATTCAGGATGAGTTTGGGTGTCGGTTCGGCATGGGTGTCTATATCCCTGTTACTCGTCTCGTAACCGTATTTTGAAATCGGGAAAAATCCAAACTCATACCCAAACCCAGTTAAAGCGGGTGAAATCCGTTAAATTAGGTTTAGTTCGGGTGGGTACCCACAAATATGGGTTTTGTTTACATGCCTAGTCTTTTCTCTTCCATTTCTTCTTTAATTTTGTATTAATTTAGTATATGTGTTTTCATAATTGTAGCTAGTTGATTTGATTGTGTTCATATTTTTATTGTTAACCTAATCTTAGTCTTTGAATTAAGATTCATTTTAAAGTCAATCTTATCACAATCGAAATTCAATTAAGTTTCAATTCATTAGTTTATATACTTTGTATTTCTTAGTGTTAGTTTGTTTTTATTCCAATTAGGTTTGGTATGAGTTTGTCTAATTTTGTGAATTGTGTTGTGGAATATTGATATTTGATTGTAGTAAAATTTGACCACTTAATCTCTCAATTCAATAATAAACTTAGTTTATTAACATTGTTTTTATATTTTTGTTATAACTATCATGCACAAATCCAATAAGTCAAACCTTTTTCTAATCATGCTTTCGATAAACTCGTAACCCACCCCCCCCCCCCCGAGCACATATTCTTGCTTTCCATATAGACCAACAAGTCGAATCAAGAGTCTGGTCTCTTCACCGGAAGAGTCGATATAGCAAGCAAATAGCCTAAGGGGACGTACAGTAGAGCACCAATTTTTTACGACGAAAATTATGACTATTGAAAAGAATGCAGAGTGTTTATATTTAATTGGCTGACATGGATGTGTGGGCCATCGTGATCAACGGGCTATATGAATTGTAAGTTGTTGCTAACAGTGTCGCACAAAATAAACCAAAAGTCGAACGGATCAATGATAAAAAAAATGTTCAATATGATTTAAAGGTGAGAAACATACTTATTTTCTCTATTGGAATGAATGAGTATCACTCGGTTTCTCATTGTTAAACCGATAAGGCAATGTGGGATACTTTGAAAACTCTCCACGAGGGTACAAAAGACGACGTCAAGGAATCAAATATCAATACTCTCATCCAACAATATGAACTCTTTCACATGAGGTTCACACATTTGTTAACAATCTGCAAAACTTAGGAAAAGATATCTCGAACCAAGATTGTACTAACAAAGTGATGAGATGCATGACTAGAGATTAGCAGCCCAAGGTCATCGCAATAAAGGAATCTCAAAACCTTAATACCCTTGAAATCACCACTCTCTTTGGACAAACTTTTTATAACAAATGGAGGAACAATTCACAACAATATGAATGATATTACACTCTAAAAAGTACGTATTTTGTCCTTATATAAAAAGTATTTTGTTTTGGTGAATTTTTTTTCCTTCCAATTGCACCATTCACTTTATTATTTGATATAAAAGGAATACTAATAAGTAATAACACCCATTTCTCACCACTCTCTAGCACTCACACGTTTTTTTGGTTGAAATCAATATATGTTCCACCATTTTGTGTGAGTTTAATTTTCAAAGTGTAAATCCACAATGATTTAAACAATTAAAAAAGTAGGCTTTAAATGTATTTGGTCCCTGCAATTAGGCGTCATTTAAAAATTGGTCCCTGTAATCGTTAATTATGGCAAATTACCTTTGCAAAGTTTAATCATTTAAAATTTAGTCTCTCATCCTAATTAATCACTGCCACGTCACTGATTAGTTGACGTGACACTGCTAATTGGGTAAGATAGTGTGGATGGACAAAAATACCCCTCCTTATATCAGGCAATCATGAAATTACCAAACTACCCCTGTTACCTCAAACCCGTATTCATCATAATCTTCTTCTTCATGGTTCTCTTCTTCAACATATGCTTCCCTCTCCATCGTACGAACCAAAACCATCGTCCAGATCCACATATAAATACAAAACAGATTTTCTTAATCCTCTTTACTCTCAGATTTTCCAGCACAGCGTTCCGAAAAACTACGGTGGTTTCCGGCAGGTTTTCACCCATGACATCAATGATGGGAAGGCCTGATCGCTAGCTTGAAAGGTTATAAAATAATATAGTTTTTTACCCTTTTTGTTTTTCAATAAAAAATGCACAATTTCTTTGTCAATTTTGTATCGGCAAGAATTTTGATTGAGGATTATATTCCATTTAATTTAGTTTCTTATTGTTGTTTTGAGTAATTAGTCTATGTTGTATTGTATGGTGTAATGCTACCTATTACCTAGTTTATGTTTATGGAATTTACTTGCAATTATATATTTTTCCTATATATGTCTCTATTGTTCAAATATTGGTTGTTCTATTGATGGTGATTTAACCCATGAATGAGACACTGCAGATGTTGGTAGATTGATGGGTTGAAGAACATGAACTGAACCGGTGCCTTGTTTAACGAGAACAAAACAACTAGATAAGAGAGGGAGATGCACATGAGTGTTTTTCTGGGTAGGGTTGAACTTGGACATGAATTTATGGTTGTTGTTGTTGTTGTAGTTTATGTTGTTGCAATGGTGACAGATCTGAAATTCTTCAATGGAAGAAGATGAAAAAGGAGGGTATTTTCGTCCTTTCCTATTTAACTGGAACAACCAAGGGCATTTTGGTCATTTCGTGCACGTATGAATCAATTAGCAGTGCCACCTCAAAAGAGGATTCGACGTAGTCACCGAATTTGGGATATGCATAGTGGTCGAATCAAAAGTGGATTTGACGTAATCAATATTTTGAGGTTTTAGCAATGACTAAACCAAAAGAGGATCTAACATAGTCACCGACTTCAAAATTTGCATAGCGATCGAATCAAAAGTGGATTTGACACAATCACTATTTTGAGATTTTTGCAATGGGTAAACCAACAGAGGCTTCAGCGTAATCACTGACTTTAAAATTTGCATAGTGATCGAATCAAAAGTAGATTTGACACAATCATTGCTTTTATATTTTTTGGGACAATTGAACTAAAAGAGAATTTAACACAATTATCGACTTTGACCAAACTAAAAGAGGATTCATAATAAGGGATCTCAAACAAAAATTAACAAGATGTCAGATCTCTGCTAATCCGGTTTATTACTTTTTGCTTGATTTTTTTATTAAGGTATTGCAAATATCAAATGTTGTTAGAATGAGGGGATTCAAAGATACATAGGTGGATTAATTTTGGATTGACCCAAAACTTAAACAAAACTTCCGATACAGCTTATTCAGAAGCCCCCATTATGAAAACAAGTTAAATAAAAAAAGATATGACATTAATAAACAGAAAAAATATAAAAGGAAATAAAAATGCAAAATAGAATGGAGACTTCTACCGTACACTCGTAAATTGAGGTGTACAGTACTCTTGCTTTCCAAATCTATAAATTAACAACAAACATGCCTCTTCAATTTGCATGCTGGCTTTCCTTCTTTCCTCTCTCTTTCAAGCGCAACTGCGATCAGTGCCTCGACAACGGTGGCTAGGTTTGAGTTGTATATGGGAGAAACCGTGGACCTGTGTTGGGTGGTAACAGTTGAGGTGGTGGTTACTGGTGGTGATGGTTGTGGTGGTGGTTATTAGTTGCTGAGTCTCATGGTGCAGCTACAGAAGCTGCTGGATGAGAGAACCGAGGCAAAACATTTTGCGTGTTGTGATGGGCTGTGGAGGAGCAGCGCACGGTGGTTCTGGTTGTAGGTGAGTGGGAGAGGCACACAGTTGTAGTCCTATACATTCCTTCTCTATTTATTGTTTATATTGCTGTTGTTGTTATTAAGATGGAAGTTTTTTAAATTGACCAAAGGAGTTTCAAAATGGATGCCCCTTCCATCTCACCAAAAGGTCAGTTACTGTGTATAACCTCTATTTTCAAACTTGCTTCAACTAGAAACTATTTGTATGTGCACTGCAGGACTAGGAATTAAATGCATTGAAGACAATATGGTAACTTTGAAGAAGTTTCTATTGTTGGGCACAACTTGGATACAATTATTTGTTACTATTTTTTCTTTGATTTTGGGATTGTGTAGCTAAAATGATGGGATTGTGTAAAGGATAACTAGATTGTGCTGCTAAACTTTGGATTGTTTTCCCACTTGGTGAAGATTAAAGTCAAAAACAAGAAGCAAACATTGATGGGCAGGCCACTGTTTTGAGTATGACTGAACACTGTGCTATGCAAAAATGAGGAGAAAGAGTTATGACCATTTAACAGGAAAGCCTATATATGCATGTGAGAGAGTTGGCTTGGGTAATTTTGATTTGACCATAAGTAAAGTATGATACGAATTAGACAATTTTGATTTGATTCACCAGTGATACGACTCAAGAAACCATGAATTGTATCAAAATACATGACACACACACAACATAGGCTGAAAGAATGCTTGATACGAATCAAAAAAGCTTGGAATTGAATCAATCACATAGAAAAAAGTTTTTGCCATTCAAAAGGATGATTTCTACATATATGAAAACATTTGACATCCAAAAATCATATGACACAAAGAGACAAGGAGTGTTAGATGCTTTAAAAAGTTTCTAGGCTATAGCTAACATTATATAAACATCATCAAAATAACCTATAGTTAACATTATATAAACATCATCAAAACAAACCTAATGTTATAAGCAACTTCACAACATATTGATGGCTTTAGAGGTAAGACATATACAATCTTTAATTTGCTTTCCCTTTATGAATCCTCTTTTCTCAATTGAAATTTTATCTGCCAATATCTGAGCTCATTTCTCAGCAATTTTTTTTGAAACAGTCTTGTATTTGAAGTTATCCATTGCTCAGTTATTAGGTTTGTTCAAATTTAAAATCATAAATATTTATACTTATAATTTTTATTAAAACTATAATTTCATAAAAAATACCGTTAGTAATTTACATGTGTTAACAAAATAAAAAGAGTGAAAAGACCGGTTAGTTATAATAATGAAATTTGGACCATAGATTGGTTCGTGCAAGAATCTATTCACAATCTCAATGGTGGAAAATGTTATATCATGAAGGTAAATGGATTCTAAAGAAACCTAATAAATAAATGATTGAATTGATATAAATATATGTCCCTCAAAAGAATTATAGCTTCCAGAAAATATATGTTCAATTTAACTAATATTTAGTGCAAATGGACGTAAATGATTGTCTCAAGTCAATATTAACTTGATCAAGTGCAAAATTTGTTAGTCAGACATAACTTTGACTCTCGCAAATGACAAGTACATACACTTTTTATGTTACATATATTCAACAAATACGAATAAAGATGATTTTTTGAGATCTTCTGACGAAAGCATTTGAAAGACTCATTCCATTGCACACAAATTTGATTATCGTAATTAATGATTGTTGTAATTAAGTGTAAACGGACACAAATAATTGCAAAGAGCCAATTTTAATTTGAAACATGTGCAAGATTCATTTAGTCAGACACGATGTTGACTCTCGCAAACAATAAATACATACACTTTTTATGTTACTTGTGTTCAATACATATGAATATGAATAAAAATGTTTGGTTTAAGATCATATGACCAAAGTATTTGAAAGACATATTCAATTACGCATGAATTTGATTCATGTAATAATTGTTTTAATTAAGTGTAACTAAAATGTTGTAGAATCATATATCATGTTATTATTTCAAATTCTTAAAATCTCAAATATATACTAAAGTATAGATTTACCACTTCAAAGTCCTTCCCTCCAAATAAAATCCATTACGTAATAACCTAAATTTTAATTTTCCTAATTAATAAAAACACACAATTGAGAGAGAACTCACACTTGTTGATATAGGCCCGTTTGCTAAATATTTTTTTAAGAAATAAATTTTATTTTATGTTTTAATATATTTGTGTGTAAGCTTTTTCAAAATTAATTTTGTTAAATAAATGATTTTTTACCCTAAAATTGAAAAACTCTTTTGATTATATTTTGAAGAAAACCTAATTTTAACAAAAGAGGGACATGCAAAATATATTTTGAAAAATGTAAAGAAACAAAATATTGTTTTTGTTTTTTTTCTTCTTAAAATCTCAAAAAAATAAATCTAAATTATTTATATCAAAATAACTATTTTTTAATCAATAACAAACGACACTACGTTATCCTCAATAACTATTTCACTAGTGAAAAATATGTTTTAATTATTGCGAAAATATATCTTAAAAATGTTCAAGAAAATGATTTTTTATTGAAAAAAGTAATGTCTACCGGAGCATCAAATCAAGTTAATTATTTATAAAAAAAATACTAAAATATGTTATACAATAAAATTATTATCTATCTTTCTAAAAAAAATGACATTATTTATTTATTTATGAAGTAGCTTAGTGGCTAACATTTCACCCTTAATATGAATAAATGGGGAATCCATGATTCAAACTTTAGCCCATGTATATATAATACAATGTTCTTACCAATTGAATTATGATCATAGAGACAACATTATTATATTCTCCAAAAAGGCAAACTTTTACAAATAGTGTATATAATTAGACTAGAAATCAAGTACAAAAATCCATTCTCTGAATTTGTAATACAGTAAATGTTATTTTTATTTTATCAATAGTTTTATCAATCCTCATTGAGTTATTGTCCTTAGCAAGATTCTCTATACAAAAGTTACTACCTCCGTTCCTTTTCAACTGTCACTTTTGACATTTTACACAAACCAAGACACTCAATAAATGTTACTTTTTCTTATACAATTATTTATACTTTTACTATAATAGCCTTAGTCATTTAATATCTTATTTTATATATTTCTCTCTCCACTCATGCTACTTATTTTAATTTCATAAACTATACTTTAAGGAAACTTGTTAGTATTCCGTGTAATTATATAGAGAACTCTAATCAAGTTTAATACATTGAAAATCCAATTAGGTTGATCTGGTGGTGTTAGCTTGAGACTTTGGAGTGTGATCCTCTCAAGATTTCAAGTTTGATTTTTCCTGATGCTAATTTTGATGCGCTAATTTAGATTCTTAAAAATAATTAATATATTAAAATATGCATAAATTTTCATGATTGCTTGCCACTCTATGTGTAACACCCTATTTCCCGACGATTGTTATTAAATAATAGGAATAAATTTAATAATTAGGATGTTACAAAACTTCACATGATATCACACAATGGCATATATTTTCCTTTTA
>Ga0315915_1010334_pt1 | contig 10376 bp, 10 predicted proteins | sample MpolbnodulesMG_FD_207738 | JGI IMG/M metagenome (GOLD analysis project Ga0315915, IMG submission 207738) | Medicago polymorpha root nodule microbial communities from Los Angeles, California, United States - branched nodules | ecosystem: Host-associated > Plants > Roots > Nodule | place: USA... | reverse complement strand
GTGATTTTGGCCCCCTAAAAATATACTCCCCCCGCCTTTGAAAAATAAAACTTATGCTCCCCTCCCCTATGAGATGTTTGAATTACACCTCCCTCCATTAATAATTAAATATGCACTACAATTTAATCTATTTTAACTCTTTCAAAAAAAAAATTAATCTATTTTAATATAAATAAATATTTTTACGATATCAACTAATTTTAAAATACCATTTAAGAAAAAAAATCATTTATTTGTAATTTAAATGTCAATGATGATTAAATTTAAATATTTTGTTGTTAATTTCATCTCTTAGAATATAAAATTCATTTTTGCAAGGGCCGGGGTTCGAACCCCGGACACCCCACTTATTCATCTTAAAAGGTGAATTTCTCTAGCCACTAGGCTACTTGACCAAAAATATATATATATATATATATATATATATATATATATATATATAAAATTAATTTGAAGAACAACAAATCACCTGAATAATTTTAAAATTAAATCAACTAACTATTTTATTCTACAAAATAAAATAGTAGAAAATGACAAGTTTAGAGTAAAAAATTGTTGCATTGATATGATGAATTAAGTTTTATTAGTTTAATAATGTATGGCGTGGCATATGATGCATATAAATTATTAATTACTAGTCATAAGAAAATATTGAAATCAAGTTAGGTTAACTTAGTAGTCAATGATTTCTGTTTTTCTTTTTGGCTAATTAAAAATGAAAATTGTGGAAAATGCTAGCATGATGATCTATTAAGGACTGGGATTTCAAAATCTTGAGCTTGACTGGAAAAGTAAGTTTGACAATACCATAAGCCACTCGAAAATGTGGACTATTCTTTAAGGGCAGTATCATTCTTTTTTTTTTTCCCCCTACTAATCCAAGCTTTTACATCTAAGTCTGTTCATAGACAAGCACCGTACTCTAACAATGTTGTGGGTGCATCTTTGTCTTGCTCTCGAATGTTTTTGATATAGCTATTAATCACTTGTGCTAGATTTTGATAATATATTTATGAATTTATTACTATAAGGTGTATGTGTACAATTTTTTTTTCCGAGGATCGAACCCCGAATCTTATATATATTATGCATTGTCCTTACCAACTGAGTTTGTTTTTTTTACGGAACATATGTAAAATTATTCTACATAAACATACAACGATGTTCAATGTATGTATAAAATAATGGTATACCGAGAGAATATACTAACTATACTCTATTTGTATTGCCTCTTGTGTTACTAATATATAATTATGAGTATTATTGTTCGATGTACTTCATCAATTTGAATGAATAAATATCTTTTGTTTTTGTAAAAAAATAATATAATTATGAGTATTATTTCAAAATAGTATTTAGGAGGTTTTCTTTAAAAAAAACTATTTAGGAGGTTTAATTGTTTTGTAGGCCTGACTTATTTGAAGCTTTTTAAATAGGGGTCTCAGAACTAATATTTTGTAATTAAGTTATTTTGTTAATTATCGTTAGTCAACCGTTAACCAAACCGTAATGGATTAATAACTTGATTACAAAAATTATACTATTAACTCTTTTTTTTGACAAGTATACTATTAACTTAAAGACTTAATAACAACATTTACATTTTTTGGTAAAAAAAAACATTTAAATTTAAAGACTTACTTACAAATTTTTAAATAGTTTAGGGACATACACCGTAATATATATATATATAGGGGGCTGCTAACTTACTCCCACCTAAAAACATGAAGGAGTAAGTTAGCAAGCATACTCCCACTTGCATTTTACAAAAAATATCCACTCCTTCTTTTACAAAGATACTTATATGTATGGGCATTTATGTCATTTACAACTTTATCAACTAAATAATTGTTTTTTTTTTCCTTCATTTCCTCTTCGCAACAACACAGTTTGTTTCACCACCATGAATCCATCAGAGTTCCCCCAGCAGAACATCGAAGCCATCACACCACCACTCAGAGTCGGCAAAGAATCTCACACAATCCGTAAACAACCACTTCCTTCCACCACACACCACAACCAACCGGCTGGGGCCTCCCAGCACCGACAACCACTCATCATCTTCTATGTTTCTCCTAAATTCCTCCACGTCCTCGTCACCGACTTCATGATGTTGATCAACGACTCACCGGACCTTCTACCGGAGAAGAAGCTCCTCAACTATCCGGTGCAGTTTCTCTGTCGATTAGACTTGTGTCAATGGAAAGAACGAGTCCTACGAAGAGAGAAAGGGATCGAAATCAAACGTATGTAAATAAGACTTAACGTGGTTGTTAAAAGGAGTTGAAATGGGTCAGTTTCCGGCCATGGAAACTATTCTAAGCTTTGGTCCACTATTTAGGATTTGTTTGTTGTTATGAGGAAAAAGAATGCAACAGCAACAGTGATGTAGTATTGGTGACCGAGCAGTGGCTTTTCTAAATAGTTGGAGGAACGCGCAAGAGACAAGAATTCGTAGCTCGCTAGTAAACTCGCATTCTGACATAAGTCGGTGGTCAAAACCCAATGTAGGGAGATTCAAGTGTAATGTTAATGCTTCTTTCTTCGCTTCTCTTAATAAAGTCGGCTTTGGAGCTTGTGGAAATGGGGAAGCTATAGGTCTCCTACATGCTATGCGATGGGTGAAAGACCTAAATCTGGTGAATATGGATTTTGAAACAAACTCAAAAGTGGTGGCAGAAAGTATCTATAAGGGGGATGATGTGTCTGATTTCATGGCCATAATACACGATTGTAGACACCTATTGATGACTGATTTAATGAAATCTGTTGTGAAGTTCGTTAGGAGACAAGCCAATAGTGTTGCCCATAATTTAGCTAAGGAGGCACTAAATCATGCTAGTCTCTAGTATCATCTTAATATTCCACATTGTATACATACTTTGATTAATAATGAAAAGCTATAAGCTTCTTTCCCTAAAAAAACAGTGATGTAGTATTGATTTAGCGAGGAATCTGTTATAAGTAAACAAAAATACAAAACCTCCCTTGTGTTTAAAAATAACTTGAACAAGAAGAATTGAGTTTTTAGTAAAATGTAAGTGGTAGTACACTTGCTAACTTACTCCTTCATGTTTTTTGGTGGGAGTAAGTTAGCAGCCCCCGTATATACCTCAGAAGAGTAGATTTGATGAGTGGCTTCGGCCCTCCACATCAACCCCTCAAGCAAATCTATCAATGATTTCAGTTCCGATGGGTTTGGTTTGTAAGAGGTTTCTCGCATTCTGACTTGCAATCTCCGACTATCCACAACGTCAGTGATCTCGGTAGCATGTGTGTTCTCTCTCAAAACTTGTCAGGGTCTGTTTCCGTTGGAGCCACCGCCTTTCATTGTGGTGGTGGGTAAATCACTTTCATTTGGGTTCACTCAAGGTTTTATCCTCTTAGCTCTCTCTAGTTCGTGAGGTTATGAGCATGAACCATTGCGGGACGTCGCAGTTACCCAGTGGTTTTGTTGTGCAGAAATTTTGGATCAAGTTACTTTTGGTTTGTGCGCTTCAAACATAGATCTGGTTCATCAATTCTGCGTTGAGCCGATTATGGGTTCAAACATAGATCTGTTTTAATGGTTTTGTTTAAAATCTAGGTGTGGATATGGTTCTTAAAGGTGGTGGTTCAACCCATTGTATGTGCACTTATTCGCGTGTCTGTTTTGACAGTGGATTGTTTGGAACGAAAGAGTGTTTAAGACTTGTTGCTCTTTTGCAGGGAATGTATGAAACTTGGATAATTTTATGTTACCAGATGATTCCTACCCCAGATTAAATGCTTTGAACACTCACTACTCTTCTATTTTACAATTCGGTTTTACACCTATAAGTGGGTTCGTCGGATTGCCTTGTATAGTGTTTGTTTGGGGTTTTGTTTAATATTGTTTATATTGTTACTCTTTTTGTTCCGCACACTTGTACTAACTTGAATATCACCCATTAGAGTTTAGTTGTGTGGTTACTAGGTCAGATCTTTCGCCCCCCAGTTTTGTATTTCCTTTAATTTTAATTTTATTACTATTTCACTTAATATATATGTGTGTGTGTGTGTGTGTGTGTGTGTGTGTGTGTGTGTGTGTGTGTGTGTGTGTGTGTGTGTGTGTATATATATATATAGAGAGAGAGAGAGAGAGATATATGAGAGGAAGATAGGTGAGTCTCATCGGGTTTCATTTGGGTGTCATTGACCTTTGGTGTTTTTGTTCGTATCTCTCTCTTGTTTATTATCTAAATAACTTATTTAATCATTCGTCCACCGTTCTATCTCATCTAAAATATTTTAAAGACACCAATTACACCAAAAGTCGATAACACCCAAGTAAAACCCACTCTCATCCATTATTTCTCTATCTCTCTATGTCCTCGTTCTCTGTTAGATTATCTTTTAATTTTTTTCTAGCTTTGTAATACACTAAGGTGTGCCAACTACGACAAAAGATCCAAACTTTGAAAGCTCCCAATGAAGAGAGGTTTTTGAATGTCATTCGTTTGTTAACCCTTGTCTGTATATCAACTAACGTAATATTGATTTAGGTTTGTTGTGAGCATTTCTATAGTAGTTGTAGATGGAGACTAGAAACTTCTTTCTCTCTATTGGTGAGTGACTATGACATTTGATGATATGTCATGTCTACCGCATTTTCCCATCATTATGAAGTGGAAATAATAGTCACAAGAAAGGAGAAGTTTGAATTGTGACCCTTTTTAAATTTATCTTGCACTTGTGGCAAATAATTCCCAAGTTGATATCTGGAAGAAATAAAAACTTGGTCAAGTTCAGAACGTTTTAAAGTATGTTCAGAATTGTTAGTGTAATAAATAATGAACAAAGTGGTAATGGTGTGTAAAGTGAATTCAAACATTATTTCTGGAGATAAAAAGTAAGGGTAGAGAATTTAACACACGAAAGTTATAGTTGTTCACCCAATGTGGGCTAATCCACTCCTCACAACTGTGAGAGTTTCCACTATAATGCTTGAGATAACCTCTCAACTCCTGCCCCATACAACTTTGTTCCATTGGAACAATTACAACCTGTATTCTCTAAGCATCAACAGACTCACAACTTTGTTTGTTAAGTCACACAAGACTTTACAACTTTCTACTCAACCTACACTTTAATACTTTTAAAGCTAGATGAGATTTTTCTCATACAATTGATTTGAAAGTTTAAATGAATTTGGACAAGAAGAGGAGGAGGAGAAGAGGAGAAGATTATCTTTAAAAAGATAAGAGAAGAATGATTCACACTCTTTAAGATTTTAGGGTTCATACATATGAACTTCAGAATGTTTCTGGGTTCTTCATATGAACTTCAGAATGTTTATTCTCGCATATAAAGGTTATGAAGGTTGTTATTTATTCCATTCAAAATTACTTCTAGCATATAAATAAGAGATCATTTGTTTTGACAAACAATTCTTTCTTTGAAGTCCAAAAGAATATTTCTTTGTATTTAGTTCATCATTGCTTGTAATAGACGACTTTAAATATTCTTGTTGATCCATGAAGTAATCCTTTATTATTTCTGGAAATATTCTGGGTTAATGTTCATAATCATTATAAACTTCATCCATATGAACATTCTGAACTCTGTTCATACAAACATTCTGACCTCTGAACTTCTTATCTTTAGAAGCTTTGGAAGTGTGACACTTTGAGGAGGTTATGAGAATCTTCATAACTTGTATGCATATTTCCTTTAATCATGTTTTCCCATGGTAGATCTTCAAATCATATATAACATAAAACTCAATGTAAGTTTTGTCGCATAACTTCAAGCACATTCTTGTGTAGCTTGTGATGTAAGTTTTTCCATCATGATTCTTGAGTTATGAATCTTCATGGAGATTTGATATTGTTGTTTCAACTTATGATATACTCATTCTTTCATTGTTGAGTAGATATAATGCACTTATTGATGTGAGTGGCTTCTAACTTATCCACTCATGTGATTCTTGTTCTTTTAACAAAAACTCAAATGCAAGCATCGGTAGATCACCATTCATAAAACTTATCATTTGTTCCATGAGATTTGTTATCATTAAATTATTCATCAAAATGATTTTTGTTTCAACACATCATCCATATGTCAGGACATAAGCAGATTAACACATGTGATGAGGCGGTCGAACTATTTGTTGAATACATTAGATTTTCTCGCAAAAGTTGTATATGAGTCACATATATAGCATGACAAATGCTAACATACGATCCAAATAACTCAATGACGAGTACAAGAAGTAGTTGGTCGTAGAATATGCCATAGAAGGTAATGATGTCCTCATAGACATCCACATGGCATATGTGTATAGGGCGTATTTGTCCCTCTGAATTTTTTTGTTTGTTACCTGGTTAGCTATACTTGTTAGATTGGCAACTTGTGAACGATTGAGTAAAGTTAGAATATAACGTGACCAAACATAAAATAATAGTTTGTCACGTAAGTAAACCATTTACTTTTTTGATCAGTAATAAGTAAATCTAATATTTGTGTAACTAGTAGTTTATTACTATCAATATATATATGATCAAAGTAAAATAGAGTGCTAATTCTCTTTATACATGGCTACATTACTTCGCCCATATGTTAAAGTTTATTCAAGAAGTATTTATTACAAGTTACAATATATTGAAAATCCAAGTAAAATGCTCAGTAATCTTTATTTATAGAATTCCATTACTCCAGACATAGCTGAGATATCACTGCAAGCAATATGAAATTTGGAAAATCCAGAGCTCATGCATAAGTTTTGAAATTCATTTTCGGTTCTTTCCTTTCCACCATGTATTAAAAACATGAGATTGTCAATAGCACAAGCATGCTTAGAGATTTTGCTTGAGTTTGGGACCTCAGGAATTATATAATCCAAAACAATCACCTTTCCATGTTTTGGCAAAGCTTTGTGACAATTTCTTAAAAACTTCACACATTCTTCATCTCCCCAGTTGTGACATACAAGCTAAAATGAAAAGAGAAAAATACAATAAATGTGGTTAGGACTTATTTTATGCCACATTAACTGGACTATTAATTATTCACCAACCCATCACTATTAGAAACTCTCTATTTAATGACTTAGAGATAAAAAATCATCGTTCACAAAATAAATTGACTTAGAGATTGAATCCTTAAAATTATTGACCAAATCTATATTGGTCTCTAAATTAGTTGCAAAAGTCATTTAGAGACTAATTTAAAGATCAATTTATTGTTCCGTAAGTGTATTCAATTGGTAGCTATCAAAGATATTATGTACAGGGGAGGGGTTTGAACCCCGGATTCCGCACTTCTCCACACATTATGTGTGTGAATCTACCCACTAGATTACTTGACAAAAAAAAAACCAATTTATAAGCGACCAAAAAATGTGGTTTTTAAATAGGATTTCTTTTCACATGGTGAGTTTAAATATAAATTTGAACACTCTCATATACTCACTAACCTTTAGTAAGATGGCATCACCACTTGGAACACTTTCAAACATATTTCCTTCAACATGCTCTATCCCTGCAAGCAAAGATTAATGTGCATTTTCTAATTATTAATTTTGGCTAAACAATGATATTCCTTTCTTTCTAGGATTCCTAATTATTCAATTCATGAAAAAAACGTAGCCACTATAAAAGAGAAGAATGTCTACACACACACACTTATGTATATATATTACCTGGATGAGTTGGTGCATCTTGAACCACTTGGGGTAAATCAAAATTAATGCCTTTTATTGAAGGATATTCAGATATAATCTGTTTCAAAGCATTCCCTACACCACCACCTACATCAACAAGTGTTGAGACTCCCTCAAATCCTTTATATAGTGTAAGAATCCTTTTCATTTCTAATGGACCAGATTGAGCCATTGCTTTGTTAAAAATTTGATTTAGCTCTTGATTTTTTTCCAAATATTTATAAGCCGGTGATCCATGAACTTTATGAAAATGGTCATTGTTGTTAGGGTTTATAATTGCATCTTTTACATCATACCTGAAAAAAGAAACAACAAAATCGTATTGAACAATACTTAGGTACCTCTCGATCGAATGTCAAATTACTAGAATCTTATTCCCTTAAAAACCATAATAAAATAAAAATAGTCATGAAAACAATAAATACTACTTAAAAATTGTTACTTTTTAATATAAATTGAATAAATAATATTTAATTACCAAACATTATGATATCCACGATGGATTAATGCTGAGAGTGGACCCAAAGAGCCTCCATCTTTATCCAATGCAAAGTATTGACCAATTGATGAGAGAGCATAAACTCTTTCTTTCTTACCATCTTCATTGATACGAATGGAGCAAGTGAGAAGAGAGTAACTGGCCAACACAGTCAACATACGTTCAAGCCTCTCAGCCAATTCAGGGTGTTGATTTGGAAGCTCAGAAGCAATTTCAGAAGCAGAAAAACTAGAATGTTCACTTGAACTTTGTAACTTAGCTATGATATCAAATAAATTGAGATCGATAGCAGCATTTAATATTGCAGGAAAAATCCTACTAAAACATAATAACAACGCAGAGAGGTAAGCATCATCAACTTTTTCTACCTCTGGGGGAAACTGAGTTTGCTTGGAGTTGGAACTCATCTTAACTATGAGTTTTGCACTTTCTCTAGTTTTGGTGCTTGTTATAGATAACCATCACTAGAATAGTCATCATTGATAAATTCTATGTTTGAATATTATTTGAGCAGGTATTGACTTTCACAATTTGGAAAGTGTCGTTTATTTATATAGTAATTCAAGCAGTTTTAGTTGATTTTTTTTTCTTCCAACGTACCCTCTAAATTAATATTACCTGTATAATTCTCAAGTTATTATTTTTTACTTCATATTTATAATAATAATCATACATCGATGTTTAATAAGAATAATTTCGTAAAATTTTCTTTTAGGGAAATAATTTCGTAAAATTATTGTTATCTTTCACTCATTCATCTTTTTTTTAATATGTGTGAGATTGTACAATGTCACGATTATTGTGGATTCGAGGGAAGTATTAATGTATTATAACTTATCAAAACGACAATATTTTAAAAATGAATGCTAATCTATATTTAAAGGGATAAAAAATCGTGTATTCAACATTTTAAGAGTTTTTCTCTAAAAAATTTTTTGAGAGTTTAAAAAAAATAAACTCGTTTACTTTTAAATTCCTTAACATGTTGCTTTATGGTTGGAGAATGACACACGTAGTATGAAATAAATAAAAAAAGACTACTTCAATTATAAAAATCTAATACTTTAATTTTCGATACGTTGAATGTACAAAATATTATAAAAATTTACTATCTAAAATCCTTAAAAAAATGTTCTTAAAACACTCATTAACATTTCTTGGTTTTTTGAAGGAACTTAAAATAAAGGCAATTGTTTAGTTTTTGTCTTCTTTGAATAAATTGTCAAGTGTTTAGTAGGAATCGGTTTTGGCAGCAAATGATGTTATGATGAGATTGTGCATGATGTATTTGTACCTTGACTTTTTGATGAAAAATTGAATGTTTTCTTTTTTTGTTACATTCCCTTTTGAATGTTGTGCTACATTTAATATTAAAAAATGAATATTTTCAAATGAAGCTTCTACCATAAGATATTTATATGGTGTAGATCTATATCTATGGATCTGTTTTTATTGTAATGTAAAAGAATCAATTAGTTCAAAAAGAGCTTTTCTTTGTGTGGATCCTATTTCAACGGGAACTTGATGAGTCGATCCGCTTACACGTCTTGCTTTTACTGCTATATCGGGAGTTACCCCCGTATTGCTTGACGTAAAACAGATAGTGGATTTGTTTTTGTCTTTTGCCAAAATAAATTATTTTAGCCCCTATAAGTTATAAAAAAAATGGATTCTCCCTTTTACGCTCATGTCACGGCGAGGTGCCCATTGCTCGAAAGAAGTTTTTATGGGATCCCTATCTACCAAAATTTTGACTTCTGGATCTACCAAAATTTTGACTTCTGGATCTACCAAAATTTTGACTTTTGGTTCCGGCGAACGAATAATCATTGAGTCCTCCTCTTTCCGGACAACACATACAAAGAGACCCGCCAACATAAAACATAATTAGTGAACTTATGAGAGATGATTCCTCGATACTCAATGAAATCTTCTTTTTGAAAAACGGAATACCTTTGAAAGGATGGCTAGTCCAAGATGTTGAACAACAAAGTTCTATTTTGGAAAAACATAATCATTATGGGAATGTACATGTGGTAGAAAAATTACGCCAATCCATTGAAATATGGTATGCTACAAGCGAATATTTGCGACAAGAAATGAATCCTAATTTTAGGATGACTCTCGTTCGAGAACTACGATCTTTGGCTCTGGAACTGAATCATTTCCTTGTATCTGAGAAAGACTTCCAGATTC
>Ga0315915_1010333_pt1 | contig 10377 bp, 6 predicted proteins | sample MpolbnodulesMG_FD_207738 | JGI IMG/M metagenome (GOLD analysis project Ga0315915, IMG submission 207738) | Medicago polymorpha root nodule microbial communities from Los Angeles, California, United States - branched nodules | ecosystem: Host-associated > Plants > Roots > Nodule | place: USA... | reverse complement strand
ACTAATTTCAAACATTTGTATTTAATGAAAGAAAAAGAAACTAGTATACCTGCAAAAGGATAATAATAAACCAAAGCCTTTGAGAGTGCTTCTTTGAATACATGACAAAAGTTGAAACTCGAATCAGAATCATTATTTGATGGTGATCGGTATACATGAACAGTTTGAGCAAGGTTATTATAGATTTCTCTATTGTCAATTGTAGAAAGAGAAAGAATACAAGAAGGAGTTGATTTTGATGGTTTTATGAGCACAACATCTTTCATTTCAAGCATTAGGGTAGCTGTCTGATAAGCCATGGAAAAGGTTTATGAGAAATGTGGCAAGGTATCTAGATTAAATAATTTGATATACTGAAGTTATATTTTCTTTTTCGGATGCATGGTTCCTTGTGTTAAGGCCTATATTTATAGAGAAAATGAGGCAATGTGAATTCAATAGTAGTTCTTAATTTTTCAAATGTTACTATTTTCTTGGTGAACCTTCTTTGACAAATGTTGCTGCAAATGTGAAATGTGCAATACATTGCATTTCTACAACATCAGCACCGTCAGCCATAACAATTCTAGAGGACAAGGTTTTCACTTTTTGCATTTAATGAACGTTGACAATTGGGCATGACTTTTTGCTTGTAGCAAACTTTGTTTGGCTGGACACAACCCACATACAAGAGTTGATAGTAATAGTAATAGATCGCATTGTATGTTTATATGGATGGTTTCTTGCTAATTATGAAAAATGGTACCGTGTTTCTATTATGAACTACATTCAAATCCTCTTCTCTATTTGTTTGTGGATTGGCTGATTTGCTCTTTTGTTTTCCTTTTCTGTTTTGATCGGAACTTTGTTGTAACTTTGTTTTGTTTTCTTTGGCACTTCTTGTGCTAGGGGTACAAAACTTTTGTTAATATATTTCATTTTGGTTTGTTAAAAAAAAAAAATATTTAAGTTATGGCACTAATAATTACCTAAAAAATCGAGGAATTAACATTATATAAAACTTATGAGTTTTATATCATACGTGCACACTTATGTCAAACTATTTCATGTTATACTACTTTCATCATATCTCTCTTTCTTAGGTTCAAGAAACACACACTAATAACTGAGAAGTGAGTAATTGCACACCTATATCGTGTGGGTTTGTATTCCTAATTTTCTATATAATGAAAAATTTCTTTGGAGGGTTGGTAATGTTCATGTATACATGCACATAGATAGTTACGTAGACAACCTTACATCCAGTCATTCTAGTGGTCGTTAGAGGAGAACTGAGCATATATGAAATCTAGCTAGGTGCAAATGCAATTTAGAGAATGCGGCTGATTCTGAAGTTAGGAACTAAGATAAGGTTGGTGATCATGGGGCCTCAAAGTTCTTTGTCAATGGATATATGTTGGTCAAATGTCAAAATAGTAGGAAAAAGAGGAATCGTCTACGTGTCGTGATGGTGGTCCAGTAACACAAGCTTGCTTTCCAATATGTTCTTAATATTCACATAAACTTTCACCGTATTCACTCCTTTCATCTCACAATACACGAGTTTCAATCATCTTCATTTATAAAAATAAATGAAGATTTTAAATGGAAAGGATCTTAACTCACAATACATTCTTTATATATAATCTCTCTAATCTTATTTATAAAAAACAATTGACGTTTTAGATTGATTGAATAATTTATGTATCTAGTTGGATATATAAATTATTCAAAGAATTTAAATAGTCAATTGTTTTGTATAAATAGGACCGAAAAGTGTAACATATTTTAGTCTTATATTTATATCCATAATATACAAAGATAAATGGTAATAAATAAGATGTTATTGAGTTTGCCTCGATTAATATTTAAAAATGTGAATTTTTTATAATTTGTCTAAATAGATAATTAAATATATTAAAAGTAAAAATTATGCATACTATTATATGTAAAGCAATCAATTGGGTTACTCATTTTTTAATGGAGGGAGTATATATGATCCACATGTAAGACCCATATAAGTTTTAATAAATGAAAACGGAGTGTGTTATAAAATCTTTTAAATCAATAAAAATAAATTCAAGGTTTATAAAAAAAAATTAAGTTTTATTGAGTGCAAGGTTTGAAGTTGTATGATTTAATTTACATACAAATTCAATTTAAAAATAAAATAGATTTTCAGTTAATCATAATCATCAGATCATTAAAAACATTTGAATTTTATCCAAATTGTTTGTAAACCACAATCATAGACGGTTGTGATGTGGTGAAAATACATAAAATTTAAGCTCTACATAATAGAGCAATTAAGTTATTAAATAAAAATTTAAAATTTTAATTATTATATTAATAAAATATGTCATCCATTATTATCCTAACTTTATCGGGAACAAGATGACGGACTATTTCCAATAGAGTAATGATACATAGACATCCTTAAGTGGCAATACACCCTTGGACACCCACACAAAAATCGGACACGTGGTCATATGAACCCCACACAAGCACACTTTCTCTTTCATCTCATCTTGTCTCTTCCCAATGCATGGGGTGTACAAAGGTGTATGGGAATAAAGAGTGTCTATGTAACATTTTCCTTTCCAATAATGTGGAGTGCACTTTAACTATCACAATGTAAGGCATGAATTTTTTATGTTGTGACATGAAGATCTTTCAATGGATAAAGCAATCATTGAATTTCACATGTATAGTAGGAACAAGGGCACAATACTCAGTTTCACAAGCGGATCAACAAACAATAGCATGCTTTGTCTTCGTGAACTTATCTCAGTTGGTTAGGACAATGTATAAAATATGCAAGGTCTGGGTTCAAACCTCTGCAACCACCAAAAACCAATAGCATGCTTTTTGGTTGTCCATGATATGAGGGAGGAGCCCGAAAAGAATCACATTCCGGTCATTGAGCATATGATATTTATGATAGGTCATCTTACGTTATTTTCAGCATATTTTTCAGTCATTTTCATTTTCATTTGACCTAAATTAGAGGAGTTTTAAAACAATTGTTTAAGGTTTAAGGGGCATTTTGTAATGTTTTCATATTGAGTCATGTAATTCTAGTTTTCCCTAAACCAAGCAATTCTTATGTGTTTTTATGTATTTCATTTAAAAATCATGTAATTCGGCAAAGCAAAACACCTTATGAAGAATTGGGAAGACAATGTATGAAGATTTAAGTGATCTCTAAAGACATTAAAAGTCGAGGTAATTTTGTCTCAAATCCAAAAGCAAGTTTAAAAGGAAAAAAATCACTCAAAAAGATAGAAAAAAGTAAGAAACGCACTAAAAACAAGTGTGACACAACCCAGGTTTGTCGTCACCTGCCACAGGGGGTGTGCAAAATAGTGCTGAAAAACAACATTGTGTTTGCACGCACACGCAAAGCGCGTTAGGAGCTTTTCAGCCTAAACCCACTTCGAAATCAACCTACGAATACAACTCCTCTCATTTACAAATTTTTATCTAGAAGGAAGCAGTTTAAGAGGAAGGCAAGCTCTAGAAGCATCAAGGGAGGAGTCTCTCATCAACCTTTGTCTTTAGAGTATGTTTTATTTATTTTGTAATTTGTCTTTGGTTACCATGAGTAACTAAACCCTAATTGGGCAGGTTTCTAAGATGAACCTCTATTTGTTTGTTGGATCAATTTAATTTGAGTCTTTTATTCAGTTATTTCTTTAGGGTTTAATTTGTATATGCAAAAGTCTTAATGCCTTTAGGAATCCTAGAGAGTGTGGCATACCTAGGGAATTTCAATTGAACATAGAAATAGGGGTGCAGACGGTGATCCTGAGCTGACACCTATAGTCACTCTTTTTCGAACGTTGCATTATAAACTTTATTCTTTCGCCTTGGTAAGGTAGATGACATGGAGCTATCCATTTGTAGTACTGCTAAGGTAAGAAAGGGTATGTGATGTACTAAGATTTATAGATGAAGTTGGAGCCTTTAGATGACAATTTAGGAATGCTAATTCTTTTATGTTTCACTTTCCTATGAGAGAGTAAGACCCCACTATAACAACCTTATACACGTAAAGCATGTATAATCTTGCTATGAGTATAGCTAGTAGCTTAGTTGAAACAACAATCCTAGTGAGGATGGTTTTACTTACTACTTTATTACTTAAGAACGGTTAGGTGTATTTGCCAAATTTAGTCATCAGGTATCTGAGTATCGTGTGCCATATCAATGAAACTAAAAGTACATATCAAGCCACATTTATTTTATCCTCTAAAAAAAACAAACCACATTTATTTGTTCCCATTCATGAAGTTCAGCCATTGGGACTAAAGAGAGAAAGCATTTGAAAAGAAAAATTAAACTTGCAGATGAGATATGAGGAGACTTCAATGTCAAGGAATTGTCTCAAACGCCTGAAGGAAAACCACCCTTTCTCGGATCACTGACGGCCACAATCTTTCCAATACCTTTGTTTATTCCAGAATGGTCAGAAACGTTTGTAACGATAAATTGGCATATTGCCCCACCAGCAAAGGGTTTTAGGACATGGCCCCTGCTTCTAAGGAATTCTCTGATATCAGCAGGAAGTTCAAAGTGGTCACCATATGGAGTTGTCCAGTTCTCATAACTAACCCAGTTTGGTATTAGCTGCGAAAAATAACTAAATGGTTAGTTTCTAATCAGTTAAGTGATGGATTGGTTAGGAAAAGTATGCGTAAATGCATTTTTTCCGATTAACGATTTTAGTCCTCCTATTACTAAAAAATGCAATGAGAACAAATGTATGATGCTATACCTGATGATAGAACCTTGGAGCCGTGACAGCAGAAAACGGCTTCATTCCATGGACAAAGTGATTCATAAAAACCTCTGCTGTTCCGGGAATAATGTTAGCCCCTCCACTTGCACCTACTATTGCTTTCACTTCTCCATCCTGAAAATAAAAAATTGTATATTTACATAGACTAAAAACATATTTAAACTATTATTTTAAAACATGGAAAGAACCTTGAGGGCAATAGTTGGTGATATGGATGATAATGGTCTCTTCCCTGGCGCGACGAAGTTGGCAGGAGCTGGTGGTGGAACATTTTTAGACACATTTTTCATAGGCATGGAAAAATCATCCATCTCATTGTTCAATATTATTCCAGTACTTGGTGAAAGGAACTTTGAACCAAAAAATGCATTTATGGTACACGTCAAGGAAACAGCATTCTTCTCGAAATCTATTATGCTTAAATGAGTTGTACCATGATCATTGATCTGATTCCACTTGCCACCATATTGATTAGTGCTCAAAGTCTTATTATCATTGATGTCTCTTCTCAATGCTCGACCAAACTTGGGAGAAAGCATATCAGAAATAAGTCTAGTGATATTTACAAAATCAGGATCTCCAAGATTCATTCTCATAGCATATACATGTTTCATTGCCTCAATTTGTCTATGGACTCCAAGGGCGCCAGAAAGGTCTGAAGGAAGTTTATATTTTGATAGAATGTTCAGCAGCTGTAACACAAGGATGAGATTGGCTAAGCCCTTTCATTGATAAAATCATTAGAAAAACATGAAGTAGGGTTCCCTACCGTCACCAATTGCATGCATTCACAACGGTGACCTGACTGTTGGATTGAGATCGGATAGTCCATATTGTTGTGAAAATTTTGATATTTTTTGAAATCTAAAACACTAATTTTGAAATTTAAACCGTCTGATCTCGATCTAATGGCATCCATCTATGTTGACCGTGTGAATGTGTGCAATCATTGACAGCACGAAATCTGAATTCGAAAAACATCATACTCTACTTTAAGAAAAATTTGACCAACGCTAACATTCTAAAATATCCCGCAATTAAATTACGATGAAACAAATTTTCTCATAAAGTGGTTAAAGGGACAACAAAATTAGTGGTTAAATCAAGTGCTCAATGAGCTTTAATGATTATCGAATCCATTGATATACGCGAGTTTGAAATATAACTAAAAGAATCATTAGCAAGAATTTAGTTAGCTTCATGTCAAATCAACTTACCAACATCGTTGCAGGTCCACCTGAAGGAGGAGGCATACTAAGGAGCTTTAATCCAAGAAAATCTATAGATATAGGTTCCTTTTGTTTAGCAGTGTATCTTTTGAGGTCTTCCACAGTTAATATCCCTTTAGCCTTTTGAACATCTTTAACTAAATTGAGGCCAATTGGTTCACCATAGAAAGCTTTGGGACCATACTTAGAAATTACTCTTAGAGTTTTTCCTAGTTTCTTATTGTAAAATAGTTCACCTACTTTCAAGAGTTTTCCATGTGGTGCAAACACACTACGAAGACCTTCGTCGTTCATTATATCTGTCTCTGATTTTTCCATCTGATCGCGGAGGAGCTTCGATACTCTAAACCCATTACGAGCAATTATCTCAGCTGGCTTAACAAGTCTCTCCCATGGAAGCTTACCATGTTGTTTCCACGCCATGTGTAGACCAGCAAGTTCGCCTGGGACTGCTATTGCTAGGCCACCTGTTGACTTCAAAGTAGTATTGCCACCATACATATCCTGGAAAAAGACCGAAAATTTCAAATGAGGGTTTGAAGTGACGAGAAATTAAACTAAAAGTAAACTGATTTAAAGACCGAAAATGTCAAATCTGTCGCTAATGTCGTTAACACAAACCATGGCTTAACACCTTTCCAAACATGCTCTTTAATTCAGTAATAAATTCATTTTGAGACCGATTTTGAACAAGATTATGCAAATTGTCGCTAAACCGATCAACTTGAAGACTAAAATATTTTCGTCACTAAATCAGATGTTCTATACCAAATTCTTTTAGGTCACTGAAAAAAATTTACTCTTTTCATTTCCGTCTAAATTATTTAAAACCACTTTTCTATTCCATATACGTCAATAATCAATGAAAACTAATTGCAAGTTACTTTACCTTAGAAGCACGAAGAGGAGCTGTTTCTCTCATATCAAAGGCCTTTGCTACGCCATTAGCTAACCTAAGAAGCATAAAGGCTCCACCACCGATACCACTTGAACCTGGACTGGCAACTCCCAAACAAAAAGCAGCAGCCACAGCTGCATCCACTGCATGACCCCCTTCACGGATAACATCTATCCCAATTTTAGAGCAATGGCGGACATCGGTGGCAACAGCTCCATGATGAGCTATTACTTCATTGCTTGTTTTTATTTGTCCGTTTATGGAAGCAATGGAAACAAAGAAGATGAATGCAAACACAGCTGCAGCCATAAACTTGATACATCAAAGTCTCTCCCACACAAAATGAATTTCAATTCTAGTATGTCTCAAAAGGTAAATGCTCTATATATATTTTATATGTTAGCGTGCGGGTTCAAACCCGCAATTTCTCACTTCTCACCATATTATGTGCGATTTTTGCCCTTAGACTCGTTAAAAAATAATATATATTATATTCCAATTATATAATGTTAAACTTGAACAGTCAATCATATTTATTAACACTTTTTCTTAGAGAAATGGATCGTAGTAATTTGAATTTGGGTTAGGAAAGTAAAAAAAAAAGTATCAAAATAAAAAAAATAAATATTGTGTTGGATGTTTTTTTTTACTGAATTGGAAATCAATTATTATATTTTGTTTTATTTTTAGCAATCAATTATTATATTTTGTTTGTTAACGATGAAGATACTTTTCATACCATTTGGCTCAATATTTCTTGTTTATTCAGAGAATTCATGCATGTATTCTTGTTTTATAGTTTGGTTGTGCACAAAACTACATGCATGTACTCTTGTTTTATATCTTGGTTGTGCACACTGGGGAGAGAGGAAACAAACGTGGAGGGAGGAAAGAGAGCGTGGAAGAGAGAAAAATTAGAAAATAAAAAGAGTTTTTTGAGTAAAAGCTCTCATCTTGTATATCTTTGATCATCTTCGATCATCTTCTCTATTTTTATCTTGTCATTTAGTTTATTTTATAACAATTACTATTTTGTTGGGCTTTATTCTATATAATATATTATTTATTACTTTGTCATTAAAAAAATGTCAATTTTTTTCAATTCCTTAGTTTATTTTTTTCCTTACCATCAATGAAGCATAATTTTGTAAAGAAAAATGCTAAACATTCCGATAAAAACTGTCCCGAGAGATTCCCGAAGGCTATTTCATTCTCTCTCTCATGCTGATTTATCCCTCTCTCTTCCGTGAATTCCGCACAAGCTTTATTGTGATTGGCTGCTGGTGATTTTGGGATAAGCTCGGGACGTTTTCTTTCGCGTGAAATAGCACAGCTGTTTTGTAAAATAATTCTTAATTTCTCTTTTCAAATACAATTAATTACAATTTTTTAATTCTGTGTGGGATGAGAATAGACTAGAACGAATTTTCAAGACCTAAACCTAATCAATTAAAAAAAAAAAAAGACTTAAGTGTCGTATGTGGTCAATCATATACCTTTTTGAGTTAATAGTGTTTTATCTCTGTGGCTATAATATAAGTCATTTCCGATTTTTTCCTCGTAATTTTTTTTTATTTACCTCTATAAAAAAACATTGTTTTGGAATACCCCTAATAGGTATATGTCTAAGTTTAAGTTTTTCAAAACCCATTTCCATTGACATAAACACCTTTCTTCAATGTCTATTATGTCTAAGTTTTCCAACAAAATCAAACCCATTTTCCCTTCCCTCCCAAAACAACCAACCTTAAACCAAATCAAACAAACCCATGCAAAAATCATCCTTTCAGGCCAATCCCAATCACGTCTCACCATTCACATTCTCTCTCTACTTTCTCTCTCTACCTCTCCTCTCAACTACTCTCTCTCCATTTTCAACTCCATTTCTTCACCAACAGTTCTCGCTTTCAACTCCATCATTCGCATTCACGCAAAATCAAACTCACCACCTTCAAATTCTCTCTCACTTTACTCTTCAATGCGACGTCGTTTCCTTAACGCTAATCAACACACATTCACCTTCCTCCTTCACGCGTGCACGAAAGGAAAAGAATGTTTCAATATTGTTTCAGGTGTTCAAGTTCATGATCATGTTGTTAAGCTTGGTTACGCGGGCAATGTGTTTGTTCGTAACGCGCTTATTCATTTTTACTTTGAAGGTTTTGATTTGAGTGAGTATGCTAAGAGGGTGTTTGAGGAAGAGGTTGATGAGGTTTGTAGTGATGTTGTTACTTGGAATTCTATGTTGGCTGGTTTGGTTAGGAAAGGCGAGGTGAAAGATGCGGAGAAGATGTTTGATGAAATGCCGAAGAGGGATGTTGTTTCTTGGAGTAGTATGATAATGGGGTATGTTCAAAATGGGAAATTGGAAGATGGGTTGGAGTGTTTTAGGTTGATGAGAGGGAGAGGAGTAAGACCGAATGAATCTATATTGGTTACGTTGCTTTCTGCTTCGGCTCAGTTGGGTTTGTTAGGGTGGGGGAGGTTTGTTCATTCGACTATTGAGTCTTTGAGGTTTCGGATAAGTGTTGCGATTGGAACTGCTTTGGTTGATATGTATGCGAAATGTGGGTGTATTGAGGAGTCGAGAGGTTTGTTTGATGGAATGATGGAGAGGGATATTTGGACTTGGACTGTTATGATTTGTGGGTTGGCTTCGCATGATCGTGCAAAGGAAGCACTTGTGTTGTTTCGTGAGTTTATACGTGAGGGTTTTAGTCCTGTGAATGTGATTTTTGTTGGTGTTTTAAATGCTTGTAGTAGGGCTGGTTTGGTTAGTGATGGAAGGTATTACTTTAAGTTAATGGTGGATGTTTATGGCATTCCACCGGAGATGGAGCACTATGGGTGCATGGTTGATCTTTTTGCTCGTGCGGGATTAATAGATGAAGCGGTTCGGTTGATTGAAACGATGAGTGTTGAACCGGATCCTGTAATGTGGGCAACACTACTTGATGCTTGTAAGATTCATGGGTTTGTCGAAATGGGAGAAAAGATTGGGAATAAGTTGATAGAGATGGATCCAACTCATGATGGTCATTATGTGCAGTTAGCTGGAATCTATGCAAAATCAAGAAAATGGGATGATGTAGTTAGAGTTCGCAGATTAATGGTTGAGAGAGTTCCCATTAAAGTTGCGGGTTGGAGCTTGATTGAAGTGGAGGATAGAGTTCATCGATTTGTAGTTGGGGACAGAGATCATGACCATACATCAGACATTTACAAAATGCTTGAAATAATAGGACTGAGGATAACTGACGCTGGTTACTCATCAAAACATCTTACCTGTGTAGCATGACAAGGAGAAGAAGGGGATTAATTTTCCAAAACATCTTACTCAATCAATGAAGTTTCCCAAGTAGGGAAATATTTGCGGGGGATAATTCACCAAAACTTTTTCAGTCATGACACTAGATATAATCTAAGCTAGTTGTAATTAACAATTATGCGACTAGAATTTTCATCTGAAT
>Ga0315915_1010329_pt1 | contig 10379 bp, 6 predicted proteins | sample MpolbnodulesMG_FD_207738 | JGI IMG/M metagenome (GOLD analysis project Ga0315915, IMG submission 207738) | Medicago polymorpha root nodule microbial communities from Los Angeles, California, United States - branched nodules | ecosystem: Host-associated > Plants > Roots > Nodule | place: USA... | reverse complement strand
ATGTGGCATTAAACCATGAATCCTAACATATTGAATGGGACGCAAAGGATATTTGTTCAGTCTAAGATAACATATACTGGGCAAGCAATTTTCCTTAAAGAAAGTTGAATGGTGATCCAATTTCTCAGCTAGGATATCAACTACTATTTGTGCAAGGTTTGAAAATGTGGTTGCAAAATGTTCATGAGTTTCAACAATCGGAAGATAACTTCTGAGAATCTAGAATGTAACTTCTAAGAGCATTCATTTTAGAATGTAAATGTATCGAACATGATAGTTATGTATAGGGCACTTTCAGAATTTTGAGGGGGTTTTGAGCAATGTGGGCGCCTAAAAAGCAATTTCTCTAGACTCTTTTGATCATCAGGCCATATTGATAATACTATTTTGAATTTTATAATAGTGTAACATTATACTCACTGTAATCCACTGTAACATTATATAATTGTGTATCTTACACTAACTGTAATCAATTTTTCTCATTCCATCGATTCCAAATAATTTTTTTTTTCTTATCAATTTAATTTTTACCTTATTCTTAAAAAGCATACTTTTTTATGTAGTTTCCTGGAGTTTCCAATTCATTGCTAGAGCATCAAATGTGTCTTTAAAGCATTGGCAGCAGATGGGTGGAGTTGGCATCCACGAAGACACTGTCATCGATAAGTCCATTCACAAGTGTTAATATATATAAATTCTCACTCAGTTGTCTTGAAGGTTAGCTTTTGTATTATGACTTGATACACATAATATAGTTGGTGTTTATTGTTGAAATATATTGTACTTGCTGATATAACTTTAGCATTATCTTGCCAAATCTTTTCATTTTTATCTTTGCAAACATCGATCAAACGAAATGCTGAGTTAATGTTTCCCTTCCTGATTTTCAGTTGGATGGATAGGAAATGACGCTTTAACACACATCATTGGTGAGCATGATCCTTACATTCATATATTTGGAAGGGTGAGCGTCACTGTGCCCGAGTTAGTATATATCTATTCTGTGATTTATCCCTCACATTCTGCATTGATGACTTCATCATGTAAATCTTACAAACGGATTTCGGTTTCATGAGCTGACTCAACCATCTGTTGTCACTATCCTTATGACTTTTATCATGGTTGTTGACATTCTCACATCAATTGCTATTGTTCGGCATATCCTTATGGCAACTTCTGTCCTTGAGGCAAACATAACTATATAAAATGCAACTATATTATTTTCAATAACCTCCTTAGTTTTATGCATAAGAAGATTCTTGAAGTCCTTCTAAATAGGTGACAATTTGTCAATAATAACAACAATTTGAAATTGTTCAGGTAATTGCATACATTCAACAACGATTTCGTGAGCTATCTTTTGCAGTTCATGAGATTGTACCTCCACAAGTTTGTCATCGTTCATCTTGAAGTTTAGGTAGCCGCTCACAGCGTACTTTTTGGCTCTAGCTTCTGCGGTATTGTACTTTATTTGTAGTGCTTCTCATACAGGTCATCTTCGAGTACATTCAAAATATAGTTTTTGCATAGATAATCATTATCTTTCCAGAGGGCAATATCTATAATAGCTTGTTTCACCTTCTCAGCATGTTTCTCTTTCTCGGTAGGATCAGGCACAGTGGTTTTAGAAACATCTTAAAATTGTTGTTTTCGGAAGTGGAAAGAGTACCTTCAAAATGAAAAATCACCACCGAAGAGCAGAGCCGTTCCTATGAAATAGGAGGCTCAGTTCTATTTTTAAAATAGGCCCCAGTAAAGTCAAAACGCAATTCTTTCTGTGCAACTGAGCTTTATTAAAAAATCAGAATAATAACTTTTAAACACGAAACAAAACAAAATAAAATTAAGTGAAAGAGATGTGAAATTTACCTAACAGTATCATTTGGAATGTCACTCCTACGTCGTAGGAAAGGGGAAAACGAATGGTTTATGCGAAAAAGAAATAATTGTTGTGATTCTTTCAATGAAATAGTTTTTCAAATTGACTGATTAAGTGATTATTCAAATTGATGGTGGCTTAATAGCATCAAATTTATGTCTAGAAAGTGAAACTAGAGTCTAGAAAAAACTCATACGTGTACTAAAGAAAAAAATAACATATAATTTTTAATTTAAGTGGAGGTGGGTATTATAATTTTTTTAGACCCATAATTTTTAGAGGTTCGATTCGGTAGCGCTTCTTGCACTCACAAAGGTCCCTGCAGAAAAGATTTCCGGTTTTAGCAAGAGAAGACCTCTGGCAAATGGGTGTCAAAATAAATGTCCCACATCAAAAAAAATAACAATAAAGTGAAGATATAAATAAGAGAAATGATTTTTCAACATCTATTTTTTGACAACTTTCTCTCTCATACTCACATTGTGTTTTTAGTTTCTCTTCTATTACTTTGGTTTTTATGCCACTACCTATATTTTTTTGTATATTTTGGTTGTCAACCAAGTTGTCCCAATAAAAGGTTGTTCAAATAACATTCCTCTATAAATAAAGAACCGATTGTCAATAATTTGATTTGATTAGTCGTTGTATTGTAAAATCCATGGCAACATTTATATAATAAATTGCGGTTGTATTGGATTTTTAATTTAATCCTTATTTATTAATTTGGTTAGGTCTGCAGCAATTTAACATAATATTTTTTCGCTCATTTGTAATATTAGGTTGGCAGTAATTTAACCTAACAAATTCCATCTAAAAAAATGCATCGCACCAATTTCATTCTTATCCTCTTGCCTTTTTGTTTTGCCATCCTCTTGCTTTTTTTTGACAATATTTTGTACACAATACTAGAAAAATTCATCGCGCTAATTTCATGCCTTTTTTTTTGACAATATTTTGTACACTTTTTTAAACCAATTTCATGCCCTTTTTTGACAATATTTTGTACACTTTTTTTTTAAGGAAATATTTTGTACACTTATTTAATACTAAAAAAATGCATCGCACCAATTTTATGCCTTTTTTTTTTACAATATTTTGTACGCTTTTTTTTAAGGAAATATTTTGTACACTTATTTAATACTAAAAAAATGTATTGCACCAATTTCATTCCTATCATGTTGCCTTTTTTTTGACAATATTTTCTACACTTGTTTAATCCGTTTACAAACAGAATACCCTAATTTCCATGCAAACTCGACTACCCTAATCTTTATTTATTAATTTTATTAGGTCTGCAGCAACTTAACTTAATCATTTCCCTCTAAAATGCTGCATTAGGTTAGCAACAATTTAACCTAACAAATTTCATCTAAAATGCAGCGCACTAATTTAACCTAACAAATTCCCTCTAAAATGCAGCAATCCCTAATATTTCTCCTCACTGATGGACTTTTCATTCCTATCATGTTGTGTCATCGTTTGTATATATCTACTGTTTATGTAGATTTTTTTTTGACAAGTTGTTGTACACTTATTTAATACGTTTACAAACAGACTACCCCTAATTTTCATGCAAACTCGGCTACCCTAATTTCCATGCAAACTCGGCTATATATAGCAAACCCTAAACTGTGTTTCTCTAAAATAAAATAAAAACTAAACCGTGGTAAATTACACAGACAGCATAATAATCATATATTTTAATATTTTGATTTTTGCAAATGGAAGGACGTGACCTTACAACCTTCCTCTCATACCCTGCTTAACTGGTATTCTAATTTAACATGCATTTTTTTGATATGCATATTTTTTTTTAGAATTGGAATATCCTTTTTCCGTTTTTTGTATTTAGTTTGAGATGTTTACACCAATTTTGACAGTATTCCTATTTAATTTTGTCTGTAGGTGTTGTTTTATTAGATAGACACCTAAAAAAACATGTTTTTTCGAAGCATCGAACTCCCCTCCTACATTCGGTTCAAACTGATCAAGTTGTGTGGAAATATGAGAAGCATGGGATCTATTCGGTTTGTAGTGCATATAGGAACATTATGGAAAGAAACTTAAATGCACAACAGAACCGGATTAATGGTGACTGGAATCAGATTTGGCGTATAAAAATGCCTCCAAGAATCAAAATTTTTTTACGGAGAGCTACTCGAGGCTGCCTTCCAACACGGGTGCGTTTGCAAACTCGAGGAGTCACTTGCCCAGTGCATTGTCCTTTCTGTAACGAGCCTAAAGATAGCCTTCATGCATTGTTTCTTTGTAACATCATCAGTTCTTGCTGGCAGCTTAGTGGCCTGAGGAGTAAAATTTCACCTGTCATACAAAACCAGGCTGATATATCTGTCATTATCCTTGAAATTCTACAACGCTTAGACCACAACCAGCGCCCAATTTTCAGCACCCTTATATGGAGTATTTGGAAAAACCGAAATAACAAAGTGTGGAATGACAAGTCAGAAGCGTGTCAAGCCATCTGGGACAAAGCTAAAGCACTGCTCGCGAGCTGGACTAATGCTCAAAAGGTTAAACAACGAATGTCCATAACACAAGTTACAAGACTGATTGAAAAATGGACTAAACCATCTCTAGACAGGTACAAATGCAATGTTGACGCATCCTTCTCCGAACCTCTTGACATGGTAGGTATTGGAATTTGTATCAGGGATGAAGAAGGGGCTTTTGTGCTGGCCTGGACTGAATGGTTCTCTCCTATCACGGATGTTGACATTGGGGAAGCTCTAGGCTTATTGAAGGCTTTGGAATGGGTTAGAGATCTTCATAAGTGGAACATGGATTTTGAGGTAGATTCCAAAACAATGGCAGACAACATTTATAGATCTCATGAAAGTGTCTCGGAATTTAGCGAAATAACAAATAACTATGCACACCTGCTTTGTACCGATCTTATGAACTCTGATGTAAAGTTCATTAGGAGACAAGCAAATAAGGTTGCTCATAGCTTAGCTAAGTCAGCTCTTTTGGAAGCTAGTTTCCGTATTCATTACAACATTCCATCATGTATTGAAAACATTCTTATAAATGAAATACATTAAGCTTGTTCTTGTCAAAAAAAAAAAAAAAATTGGACGTTAAATCTCTCATCACTAAGATTTCGATTATATAATAGCCTCACATTAACATTCTCCTTGCCTGTCTTACACTGAGTGCAACTATTTAGTGTATTATGCTCTTGAATTGTAATCCTTCACAAATTCAATGACTTCTGTTTGCATATCCAATTGTGCCAATAACCAAAGTATTTCGATTCAACCAACCTTCGCAAACATCTACAAGTGGCTAGAATTAGAAGTATAATATGTGAAGACTATGAACTCTAACAATTATCACGGAGTTGAATTTGATCATATAACCTCTCTTGTAGTTGTAAACAAATGTATTTGAAAAGCTACAAACTCTCAAGGAAGTAATCGGGTGTTACAGGGCAGACCATAAAAAGTTTCAGCAGTGTAAACGAGAGAATGCTTTGTATTAGCAACACATTAAATTATAATACTAAGGAGGGTACTTTGTAAGGGGTGTTGAATATGTTGCCTCTTATTATTGGAGTCGTGGTGAATGTTCCGTAAATCGAAATGTTTGTTCGTAAATGAAACGAATAATGCATAATTCCAAGGCTTCGCGAGGGTTTTATGCAAATAATTCCAAGGTTTGCGAACCAAGATTCAACATCACTCTTTCAAAAAAAAGAAAGAAAAAAAAAAGATTCAACATCACATGTACCTAGATTCGTTCGCTCAATCCCTACGAACACAATTCATAAGGTGTTGTTGTTCCAATGCCATGTTATTAATGAGTTTGTCACATCACTTAAATTGGGAGAGGACCAAAATTATTTGTAGACTTTCATAATAGAGGGGATCAAAATTGTAATTTAAGCATTTTTTTATTAAAAAATAGGCTTAATTGCATAAATGGTCCCCTAAGTAATTTCAAGTTTACATTCTGGTCCCATAACTTGTAAAATCAACGTTTTGGTCCTTTAAGTTAACCTCCGTTAGTCAAATTGATCCCTTCCGTTAGTTTTTAAATTTCTAAAATTTTCGATATGATTTTAACCGTTGGATTGCATGTCCACTGTATTAATAGTGAACTGTCCGCACCTAATTTCTTTAACTTGTCATCATCTTCTCTCTTCTTCTTCCTCACATCTATATTAACATTTTCCAGATTTTTTTTTCCAAAATTCAAATTCAAAGAAACACATAATTTCAATGCTCACATAAAATTTCCAGAAAAAAAAAAAAAAAAAACTCAAATCCGAATAAAAAACCTAAACCAGATAAGAAGAATAACAACAAGAGCCATGATGAAATTGGTGATTCAAATTTTACTTTAAATTATTCAAATTCCAGTCAACAAATCCAGCAATAGTATCAAAACAAATTCCATCTTCCAGATCCAACCCTATTCCATCTTCTTCATCTGAAACTTTTCCAAAATTAAAAGGGGATTTTTTTTCTTGTTCTAATTTCTTCTTCTGAAAAGTGGGACAAAAATACCCAGAAAGAAAAAATGGAACACAGACGACGTCATCATCATCATCAAATATTCCCAAATCGACCATAACTAAGAAAAACGGAAGATGGAATCATCGAAACAATCTCCCCGATGCCATCCACGTGACCTTGACGGAAGCGGTTTGGTTGAATTCTATTACAGTGAGATATGTGTGTTGACGGCGATGATGTAAGTCGAAACCGTCGTTAGGAGATTCACGCTGAGATTCGTCGTTGGTGTGGAGGGTGATGGGTTTGTGGGTGGATTGAAGGAAGTTGCGAAGAGGGGAGGGTTTGAATCAGAAATAAGGGGTGTGAGAGGTGATTGTTCAGGCTACCTTGCTATGGTTCAGTTCCTTCCTTCCTATGGTGAATTGGGAATAAGGGTTTGAATCGGAAATAACATTGTTCATGTTTTTAAACATTGTTGTAAACCTTCCCATGTTCCTTCCTAGCAACGTGATTGTTCATGAAATAAAGGATTTTAATGAATTTTGGTGATGAAATAAAATAAAATAAAACCATTTGATAAATTTTGGTGATGAAATGATGATAAATGTTATGTTGTTTGTGAGTAATGAGTTTTGATGGATCTTCAATTTTAATGAATCTGCAGTTCTGCAATTTTTTTATGGGTTGTTTGTGAGTGGTGATGAATGTAATGTTGAATATTATGAAGAAGATGAAGAAAGAGAAAAAAAATAGTTGTTGATGGTTCACTGATAGATAAATGGACCTCCAAAATCTAACCGTCCCCTTTTGAAAAAATAGATCCAAGGGTTGAAATTAAAAAATTAATAGGATCTATGATGAACCACCCTTAAGGTTAGTCCACCATAGACATTTGTGGTTAAAGTTAACAGCAAGAGACTTTTTTGACTAACGGAGCAAAACAAGAGGGACCAAAATGTTGATTTTACAAGTTATGGGACCAAAATGTAAACTTGACATTATTTAGGGGACAACTTATGCAATTAAGCCTAAAAAATAAATATTTTGTCTATTTTTAAATTTGAACCATTGAATTTTTTTTTGTCATGTGTCATTCATTCAAGACCCTAAAATAGACTAAATAGAACATATGTTAAATGGAGCATACTTGAACTCAAATAATTGACGTGGCACAAATTGTACAGCGTGAAGGAAAAAAAATAAGATATCAACTACATAATTGAGGTCTAATTTAATAAATTATAACATTATTTTCTCCTACTTATAATTATATTATAGGCTTAATTACAGAAATGGTCCCTCAACTTATTTGTTGTTTTCGATTTGGTCACTTAACTCTAAAAATTTTCTTTTCGGTCCCTTATTCTCCGTCATTAACTTTAATCTCAAATGTCTTAGGTGGACCAATTTTATAGGTTGTCCACCGTAGAACTTATTAATTTTTTAATTTCAGCCCTTTGATCTTTTTTTTTAAAAAGGGACGATTAGATTATGGAGGTCTATTGTATCTAAAGATGCATCACCAACATCTAATTCTTTTAACATTTCTTCATCTTCTTCCATCCTCATCTTCATCATCTTCTTCATACATTCATCAAAAACTTCAAATAAACCCAGAATTTTTTTGCATAAAAAAAGATATAAAAAAAAAAAACCCTTTGATCTTCGTATGTTCCCAAACTCTAATACTGTGGCCACTCTTCTCTACCCAAACTTAACATATTCCCCCATTTTCTTCCACCCTTTTCCACTTTCACTTCTCAAAACTTAAATTCCTTCCTTTTCTGCTCCATCTTCCGAATCCTCTATTCCCTCTTCACCACAACCTCCCTCAATTTCAAAACCCTAATCATAATTGAACTGCTGGGTTTTTTTATATGATTTTTTTTATCATAAGTGTTGATTTTTTTTACGGAGGTGAAAGCTCTGTCCGAAGCTGAATCAGACGTGACCAAGCTCGATTAAAATCTTTATCTCATGGGAGTTTTTCATTGGAATCGAGCTTCACACGGCGTTGATGATCACAGTGATAATTATAATACTGAGCCATAGATCATTAGACACAAATTATAGCATATAATATTAATAGAATAGATGTGTACCTGATGTAAATTAGTTGGTGATTGATCATTAAGATCCTGTTAAAGAAACCATTAGAGAGAAAGGTTAGGGTTGAGAGAGTCTTCTGCCTCCTTACTGATGGTACGTTCTTTTGTTTTCTATGTGTCTAACCTAATGGGATAGTTAGATTATATACTCATCAGTGGAGGTAGGGACCACTCATTCGGACTGACTAATAAGAACGGTTCAACCCATCACGGTCCGTTCACAATAAGCCCAATATAAATAACAAGTACAATAATATTAAATATTTAACACTACATAATTCATTTATATTTTAATAATTAATAAAAGTAAATCCAAAATATTCAACAATCTCCCACTTGGATTACTTAAATTAATTATTAAATAAAGGTAATACAAGAATGGTAGTAGAACTATGTCAAATATTTATAATAGTACTAGTCATTGAAATAGTATAAGAAACACGAGATTCAACAATGCAGAAATTGAATCCGATAGGGCAAACAAAATCATACATGTTAAACCTTCGTTTCACATAGAATAAAGAATATGGATTAACATTATAAATCGAGAATTTGTAATCCAATAATGGTCCATGCATATAAAATGCTATAACAAACTCCCACTAACCAAAAATATCATAGACTTAATCAAATCATCATGAGTTACAATACTCATATATGTAAGTCTATTGGTTAGTGGTTCTGCCAATGAGTTTTCAATTTTATAAAAGTCGTATATCCACAAAGGTATAAGAGTAGTAATTACTTATAGGGATAACCTATTAAGAGTGTAATTACATTTAGTCAAAAACAATAAATGTTTTACGACATTCAATTAATCCAAGTTTTAGCAAAAATGTGACTACGAAAATCCATAGGAAAATAGGAAATTCAAGAATCTCCAAATTGGATCAACATAGACACTTAGTTTAAAGAAAATAAAATGTGGATTAATGTGGCCACTAGAATATCAATAATGAACGAACATTTATGATTATCTCAATTTATAAGTACTTCAAAAACACAATATCATACTCGATAGGAGTATTGATATTATACATTGTACTTACTATTTGTGACCTTATAAAATGTGGAATGTTGGTAAAAGAGAAGCACAATATATATTTGCATGCTAAGAAGTTATTGTGCATATGCCAACAAAATTGACTTAAGCATCCAATTATGATGCTCATTGAGATTGATAGAATTTTAATATATATCTCAATATAATAGAATGAGACTAAAGTTTAAAGTCTCTTAATCAATGCCATATTTTATAGTGTGCACAAGTGTATATGGCGATGACAGAATAATATTGTGTACACATTTATCTTGATCTCACATATATATATAAACAAGAGTGAGATTTCTCATTTGAGCTCATAATATATAGTGTTGTGTACACACTCCCACTGATCTCACATATATATAAACAATAGTAAGTGGGATTCTCATTAGTGATCACTAATATATAGAAAATTTTAATAATATAATATTCAACAGTGGGATACTTGATTACTAGTGCAAGATTATCAACAAAAGTGTTTATATAATTTTGACTAATACAGTTTCACGAACTCAACCACATATTTTGCACATGAGTCTAGCAGAATTATTAACACAAGTGGTAACTTAATGATAGTAATGAAACCCCATGAATATATATTTTATCAATATGGCAGATACTATCAAGAATTGAGTTTCGTAGTTAACCACATATAATGCATTTAGAATTAAGGAGAATGTAAATTTTCATTTAGGAATTTTATAACACATGATCTCCTTTTCACAATTAAAATTCCAAAGAATTTTATAAATATAGTAACCTTTATAAGACAGAGTATGATGATTATATAAAATGGTTATCATCATATGAGTGAGATAAGTCTCTATTATTATAAAATAGGATATAAGACTCTATTCACAATTTTAGTA
>Ga0315915_1010326_pt1 | contig 10382 bp, 7 predicted proteins | sample MpolbnodulesMG_FD_207738 | JGI IMG/M metagenome (GOLD analysis project Ga0315915, IMG submission 207738) | Medicago polymorpha root nodule microbial communities from Los Angeles, California, United States - branched nodules | ecosystem: Host-associated > Plants > Roots > Nodule | place: USA... | reverse complement strand
TGTACATTAAAAACGTTTGCGGCAATTAATTTTATGAACTGAATCATACTATTTTTTCGATTCAAGTAAAGTTTTTACTTTCTTATTTCCGTTGTATTTGTTCTCTTATATGACCCGGGCGTCAGCACGGGTCAATGGTCTAGTATAATATAATACTCAACATGATACCCTAAAAAATAAAAATGAAAATACTCAACATTATAAAAAAAAAAAAATGTAATCAATGTTATTTAAAAGCGTAACACTTTATGTTTCAAAAAAAAATAAGCGTAACACTTTATGTTTGGTTGATGATCTTTTGCATTCCCTCAGTTTAATGCATTTATTTTTTTTTATTTTAAACTGTAATAAAATATAAGATGTAAAACTGGTATTTAAATTTCTTCAAAAAAAACTGGTATTTAAATAAAATAATAAGCTTAAATATAGACAAATTATAAAAGAAAATTGTATTGAAAATCAACCACCTTTCAAAGGCACGTATGGTTGTATATATAATGGAATAGAGTAGGAGCAATGATATTTGAACAACCAATTGTTACAACTTTTGTTACAACTTCTTTTTTTCACTTTTCATTGGTCAAAAACAATGGAGAGAGAAAAATGAAGAGATAGAATACAAACATAATGTGAGTATGAGAGAGAAAGTTGTTAGAGAGTTGTCACAAAGTGATTGTACAAATATCATTTCTCATAGAGTATATACAAAGACAATCCATGTTTTATAACTTATTTATGGAGTACCCTACCCTATCTAGTACCCTACCCACCTAAAACATCCCTACTTACGATCTCTAGTCTTGTTGACTGACTTGTTAGAGTAACAACATGACATGATGTGAGACGACACGAGGTTTTTGGCTCATTGTTTTGAGTCCGTATCAACAACATGACACGAGGTTGTTCACTCATTTTGTTTGAGTCATCGATGTGAACCATGTACACGTCGTAATATTCTCGATTTCAACGATTTACACGTCATGATATTAATATCAATGGTCCTATAATTGTTTATTGTTATATGTGTTTTTCAATTAACTTTGATATTATTTACTTTTACTCTAGGATCAAGCAAGTCTTATGTCACAAATCCAAATAAAAAATATTTGGAGAAACACAAATGGAGAAAAAAAAAAACTAAAGAAACAAATAACTTAGTCACATCATTTAACACTATTTAATTATTTTCTCTTTAAATTTTGTAAGATCCAACTCAACTGACAATATTAACAATATTACAACTGATTTTGTAGGAAGGATTTGTGAGGTGTGTATTGATTCGGAGTCGGTCATCGAGAGAATGCTAATGAATGCTATTATGTGTGTCAATGGATTGGCTATCTGGGTAGTTGTGGAAACACGAATTTGATTGAGAATGATGATTGTCCTAATCAACTTTAATATAAATATTTTAATAATTTAATAAAACACGGATAACAATCTAAAAATAGTGTGATGCATCATATATGTCTTTTGATAATCTATGATTCTTTTCAGAGATAAAAATGTTAGAACTTAAGCATAGATTAAACTAGTGATTATTCACCTAGTTATAGTATCATCTACATTTGGGGTGCCATTATGTGGACACAATGTTTTAATAGTCAAACTAGAAATTGAATGAGCAAGATCTGAATCATAGTTCAATAGGATAATGAATTAGTTTTGCAAAAGGAAATTAAAAAAAAAATGCTTAACTAACTGTGGTTCAACGGTTGTAATCCAGTTCAACCATGCTGCAATATAATCAGATCACCAACCAGCTAACTGGCCAGTTTCTAGTTGAACCGACTGGCTCAATCCGATTTTTTAAACATTGGACACAAGAATTTTAAGTGTTAACTAATCAAACGAATAATTAGTTTATTGACTTTGTTGTATCACTACAGTGAATCATCGCCATGCTATAATGTAATTCCTTAATTTTCAAGTAACAAAATCCTGCTAACTCATGTAACATTTTGAAGATTCCAACAGCAAGTTTATCAGACTTCACTTCAATTGTGTTTTTTGTATGTTTGATTTTCTCTTCTTTTGAGCCCATGTTGGTCCATAAATTGCCAAGAGTGTCCGGCCAAACCGCCTATCAGTTATCTGTAGTTCAAAACAAACACTTACAGAACGACATATCATCAAACTACAGTATATTAAATTCGTACTTGTAAGTCAAAAGAATTTTAATAAAACTCGATGGTTGGCAAATAGTTTTTAATCTATGTAGTCAATGACATATAGCGTAGTGTAGCTGACGACCATGTTGGCGCTATAAGAATCCAAATTTTTTTGCATGTTTTGCAAAACTGCAAACACAGTACTATTGATTACTTTAATTACCTTAACAAGGGGTCCGCAAGATTCCAGCATGTCGGTTTTCGAAGGATACTCAACTACCTACAAAAATGAGAGTTTCATGTAAAATTAGTAACCGGAAAACTATTTAGACCATGAATAAGAAAGTAAGAAGATACATACAATAAAAGTGTCATCGCCAACAAAGGGTGATTCTGAAATCAGCCTCATCAGAACCACATAATCAACTTCGGCATATGGAGGGGTGACACTAATGTAATCAAATGTACCATTATTTCCTGCATGTGAACAATTCAAATTTACAAAATCAGAAATCTCCTTGATGATTTTTCTTACCATACTTTCTTTTGACGGTACGGTTGGATACATTAGACCACTGATATTTGACATAAAAAATAGACATCATGTGTCGGACACCATATAAAATACATCTCAATCAAGTAAGTGTCAGTTTTACTCGAGGAGAGAAAGAAAAAAACTAATATAAAAATTATAAAAAAAAATGTATCAAATACGGTGTTGGATGATGGTTTTAGATGTCAAAAAAATGTTTGGGGATACATTATAGGTCTATTGTATGCAGTCTTGCATATTTGCAAGAGACTCGGGCAGGACCTTGGAATATGCAAGACTGCAAACAGACATCCGATTCTCAACGCGGATATTTGCATAACCAAGTAAGTGATTAAATCATTACATAACCACAACCCTTTTGTTTAGGTAGTAAGGGTTGTGGACTGAAGATGCAATGTGGATATGTGTAAAATGAAGTTAAAAGGAAAAAAGATATACATGCCTACAAATTGCTCAGCACGTTCAAAGAATTTCTCAACGCGGACAGTGTGTATGACTGATTCATCAATGAATCCAGTCACCTCTAAGTTTGGACGCAAAACATCTGATACAACCCATGGATCCATCTCAACAAAATGCACCTAAAATGTTTGCTTTTGTTAAAATCACATAATCAAGACTCCAGGAAGAAAAAAAATGCATTGTAAATAGGAATATCTGAAGAGTTTAATTTTGAATCTTTAATACACAGTTCGTGTAAAACATTTTACTCTGTCAGCAAATCATAATTAAACACATGTGTGGATCTTTTTTTAAATAATATTGTGACTTTAGAAGCAGTTACGGTTAAAGTCAAATGTTTATAATGATCTGAAGATTAAGATCGATTGACAATGTAAACAATTTTTACACAGACGTATATAAATTAATCCATATTCAAAAACAAATTGTTGAAATTTTTTTGTACAAATCTCCTTAAAACTTGATGAAAATTTATTAATTTCATTTTTCAACAGAAGGCTAATTGTATCACTCAGGAGAGAGCTCAGGGAACATGACAAATGATAACCATAAGATAGTGATTGCACACCGCTCATTGAAAACATCAATACCTCGGAGCATCCTCGGCTAAGTGCTTCAATTCCAACAGAACCGGTACCACTATACAAGTCTAACCAGCGTCCAGGTCTCAAGGATGCAGGACTGCCACCAGCCGCCTTGGCATTATAAAACAAAATCATTACTATAAACAAGAAAGTTGCAGCAAAGAAATTCTATAAACTAGATGAAACTCAATATCAATAGTTAATAAGCAAACAAGTGTACTAAGGATCTGCTTAGATCGACTTATTTAAGATTATCTATTGAGGTGAGTCCTTGTGAGACTGCTTAGGAGAGCTTGTGGAAACAGCTTATGACATGTCCATAAGCTGTTTTCAGCTTTTTCCATAAACTCTCCATGGTAAGCTCTTATATGAGAAGCGTTCATGCTATAAGCGCTTAATTAAGTTGTTTATTCAAACATGGTTTAAGTAATATACAAGATAACACTTGCAACTGGTACCTGTAATATATCAAAGGCTGCACCTTTCACGACCTCCATCATGGGGCGTACATCCATGCTATTTGGTGAGAGTAGCTTCGTTCTTCGAGCTGTTCCTCCAATAACCTATGTAGTCGTTGGAAATAAATGTCAGACACAACTTCATTGTATCCAAAAACAAATTTCAACAAAGAACAAAGGCAGTAAGTATGTATTCTGCCCTGCAGCACGTACACAAATCACGGTCAAAACCATGTTGACATGGAAACTTGGTTTTGTTGCTTCTACAAATTTATGGTGGAATAGCATAGGGATGCAAGAAAAAGTTACAGCCACGCATCCAAACATATGCTAAATTAGGATGGTATACCCTTATAGGTTATAATGCTTTGATGCAACGGGTGTTAAAAAGCATACGATAAACTGAAGAAAGACGTTAACATCAGTTAACGAAGATAACAGTTTTTCAGACTATTTGATTTAATTTTCCATATAAGCCAACTACTCGAAGATGACATTCAGATTAAAATGTAACAGTAAAATGTTCAAGTCTAAAGTTTGATACATTGATAATAAGCTCAAAGGATTGGTTTACAACTTGAATAGATGCCGCGGCCTCAAGTATTAACTATCAAAAAGCCCTAGGTAATGATGGATGAGATGGAGCAGTATTATCATCATATTGTTGGATATTTAATGAGTTTAAAGGGGATGCACTGTCAATGTAAAAAAGCTTCACACATGTGTCTAATAAGAATCAACCGTTTTGACACGTCAACTCAGTCTTGTAAATTAATCTTAAAATTCATGATATGAAGTGACGAAATAAATAACTCTTATTGGATGTCCATGTAAAATTGATTTAAACCGACAGTGTATACTTTTTAATCTCATATTTTATTGTAATGGAGCAGGGAAAATATGAAGGACAACAAAAAGGAAGTTTTCTAAACTTATAACTTAAAAAGGATAAAATTCCAAATATATCTCTCATCTTAGACTTATAGATATATTATCAATTCATCATAGACATAAAATGCATCCATCCTAAATGATATTTGCATGAAAGGATAGAGAAAACGTGACTAAGCTCAGTGTAGGAACTAGGACCGACACTTTAGAACATTTGATCGCTTCTATTTTCTTACATTGTTATCGCATCTAGTGCCAGTGTCAGTGTATTGTGTCCGTTTTGGTGCTTCAATGACTAACCTCCTCTAAAAAGTAAGGCATGCTTCGCTCGGATGTATCACTTTCACGTTCTTTTAGAAAAGTTTAACCAACTTCACAGCAATCTATCCATTAACACACACACACACACAAATTTTTATTTTCCTCATCAATTAGCACTTCTGAGTGTTAAAATGAGATTACCTGAAGCAATTTATGTGTCGTACGAGGAGGCTTAGGTTCCTCAGGTGGATCCTGCACTTGTTTCCCTCCTCTTGTCTTTTGCTTCTCCTTCTTCCTCTTGGACTAAATAGTTGCACCACATCAAAAAAAACAAAAACAAAAAACGACAAAATTCACGAAACAAAAAGTCAGCAAATCGCAACCAATCTTGTGTAATTTTATGACAGTGTAAGAAATCTTTACACATACACTATTTTTAAATAACATCTTGTTGCATAAATTAAAATAAGCCAAAGCATCTCAACTTTTTTAATAACTTTATCTCAACTTCAATCATATAAGCACTTTTCATAAGTTAACAACATAAACTTATTCAAATTGAAAAATTAAGCAGAAATGCAATTCAAACAGCCCTTATAAAAAGTTGTAATTTATAGTATTATAGAAATTTACAATCATATAAAAACACAGAGGAAAAAAAATGAAAAACCTTTGGAGAAGAAGATTGAGAAAAGTAGTCATCAGCATCAACATCATAACCATACCGTTCAAGTAAGATTTTTTTCTCTTCACTTGCCAACCCATTTCCTGATTCTGCAAAATATTCAAGAAACACAAAAAACCCATCATTTTAAACCACCAAAAATCATTAAAATAACTTTTTTTTTCTTCAAAATTTATTATGTGGTTAAAAAAACAGGAATGATGAACTATGAAGCATTGACATAACACGTCGACACCGGTAAATATTCGATAAAATAACATAATTGAATGTAACTATATGGGTTCGTGTCTCGCACTGACAAGTGTGAGACACTGGACATGCTTTTAATCAGAAGTGTCGGTGTTACAGAGATGAGAGATGATTAACTTACTTGAAGAAGAGAAGAGGGTGAGTGAAGAAGAGGGTTTGGAGGAAAAGGTGAGAAGAGGAAGAAGAGAAGAAGGTGAAGAAAGATGATTGGTTTTGGTGTTGAGAAGAAGTGGTGAGTGTGTTGGAGGAGACAAAACAGACATTGTTGTTGTAAAGTGAAGGTGTTGTTTAGTTTTAATTTTGGTTTTGGTTTTGTGAATTTTGAGTGTGAAATTTTGGTTGGATTAGAAAACAAGAAACTGAGATTGTTGAGTTTGGTGGCAAAATCTAAAGGCACACGACAGTCGCGAGAATGCAGTTCTGTTGAGTTAAGGATAAAACGACCGCCAAATGCTGCACTACCAAAACATAGGTAGGAAGAAAAAATAAATATATCATCAAATTGGTCCAATATTTTTCATCTCATTCTCAAATTAGTCTTCGACTTTATTAATATTTCAAATAGTCTCTGTCATTATTAAAAAAAATTAATTAGATCATTATCTTTATGTTTTTGTCACATGATACGAGGGATCTAATTGAAAAACTTTTAACAATGACAAAGTCTAGTTTAAAATATTAACGAAGTATGAGACTAATTTGAGAGTGACATACAAAGACATTGATCAATTCGATAGTTTAGTAAAAAAAAAAAAAAAATCCTTTCCACAACTTTGTTTTAATTTAAGATAAAAATTTATATGAAAACATAATAGAAGGATCATAGATTTGAACATTAAAACTTATATTTTACTCTTGAAAATAAATATTAAAATTACTTAAACAAATAAAATAAATGATGACAAGAATAATTTTGTCTTCATTGAACTACAGGAGAGGATTCGGTGCCTTTGGTTTTGATGCCTTTCGGTGCCTTTGATGGATTTTGTTCCTATGGGAGAGGCTTCGGTGCCTTTCGGTGCCTTTGATGGCTTTTGTTCCTATCTCTCTCTAAACCATTAATTCTCTCTCATCTAATTAATTTATTTTAATCATTCATCCAACCTTCTCTCTCATCTAAAATGAACTAAAGGCACCGAAAGATACCGAAGCCAAAGACACTGAATCCTCTCCCTTGAATTACAACTATATTTTGAAGTGATTTGAACTGAGAACTTTTAATTGCATTGTTCAACTTTTATTTAGAATCTTAATTGTATAAAAAAAAATTAAGTGTAAATTCAATATAGTTAATGTTAAAAAAGACATATTATTTAATTTTGAAACTTATCTTTTTTTGATGATCATGCTATGAAAAAATGACGATTTGCAATTTGTATAGATGGTTAAACATTGTCCCTGTGAATATAATTTGGTTGATTGACACGGACATTGTGAGAAGTAGGTGTAGGGGTATGAACTTTAGATTTTCCATTTATTCATTTTAAAGAATGAACTTCCAGCCACTAAATTATTTAATAAATAAATATGGTCGGTTCAACATTTCGTGAACACCCGCGACCTATGACATAGTTTCTAGTGTCTTTGGATTTTCTAAGGAACAAAGGGAGAGTGTCATTTATATAAGTAGACATATTTTCAAATGTATTTAGATTTTCTAAGACGTCCAAAGAAGGTCTTTTGACATTATTATATCTGGATGTATTTGAGTTTGATGACTTCGCCTATATCTCACTCTCATAATCAATCAATTTTTTTCATCAAAATAATTTATTTTAATCATTCATCTATCAACTAAATATACTAAATTCAAAACTCAAAGTCACCCAAGTGAAACTATGACATGACAAGTGTTCCTTGAATTGGGACATCTCTATTTTGTGGGGGTCTAGATATGAGCTCATTACTCAATTTGCATGCATTTGTTAACAAAGTAGACAATATTAATAAAATTTGAGAATTGCTCTTCTCCCATCTGATTTTGCTCATTCCCACTAAGCAATACACATGTGTGAGTTAACCCATGCTGAGAATACATCTGCGTGAGTTAATTCACGCTCAGCTATTTGATTGGAATGAGCAAAAACAGATAGGAGAAGAGCGGTACTCATAAAATTTGGGTTTGCCATAATGTGGGCTTATAAGACTCTTATAACAATTTCAAAATTACTTTATGGACCCCTCATTTTTGCTAAAAAGTTTTGTGATTTATTAAGTTCCGATAGCACAAAACTTATCGAAAGATACAATCTGATCGGCTTTTTTCTATCAAATGTTATCATTCGATCAACTTATTTTAGGGGCTCAGCATTTCAAGAAAGAGAAATGATATTTGAACATCCATTTGGTGACAACTTTTGTGACAACTTTCTCTCTCATACTCACATTATTTTTTACTTTATCTCTCTATTACTATGGTTTCCGTGCCAGTACTACTTTTTCTTTGTAAATTATGGTTGTCAAATAAGTTGTCACTAAATTGATTGTTTAAATAACGCTCCTCTTCAAAAAACGCATAGAGCAATTTTCTAACAGTTTTCTCCGAGCTCGATGTTGAGTTGTTGGTCCTGCATTGTTTGTTGGAGTTTCCTTGTAATAATTAAATTCTCACATACGATGTTAATGCTTTGTCTTTGTCCAAAATCCAAATCAGCCTCCTAATTGAACCGAGCCTATATCTTTGATAATGTGTTCACAAACACTGGTTGTTCTCGGTGGTGCGTATATGTGGATTCCTACAAAGGTAATCCAACTCAAAAGTTCGCAAGGTTACTTATGGTTCTAGTTTAAGAGACAATTGACGTATTTGATATTTGGTGTATGTTTAGTTACGCGGTGATATTAATTTGAAGGAATTGATAAGTTGAGTGCAAACTGATTTTGTTTAGTTACATTCATAAAAATGTGTTGAATTATAAATTTGTGTAAAAATCAATTTTATAATCAAAAACTACAAATCATAACTTCAAGTATAATCAATTCGGCATGTAAAATCATTTCTACTCAAAAGTAACCAAACTTATCTGAATTAATTCCAAACCTCCATAATCAATTTTGATCCTTCCAAAAATAGAACGAAACTTACATTTGGTTTGGTGTCATGTTCTCTTTTATATTACCGGGTTTTGGGACCATCAAGGGATGTCAATGTTAGACTTATCATGATAGAGGACTTCATGAATGCACACCATGTCGGACTTTACAAAAATAGATATTCTTTATAAAAATAAGGGAATATTAAAGCGATAATACACGCGAATAATATAAATATTCAAGAAATAGACGCTACGCCTTCACATCAAAATTCAAACAACATGCATATATAAGATTTCTCAACAGTCGCAGCGGATATAAGTCATACATCTCCAAAATATACATGTCATAAGATCAATATACATCATCATATAAAATCTTTAAATCCCGACAAATGGGCAAAATCTCCATAACAAATAAATCCAACAAAAACATAGAGATCGACGTCCTAATCAGAGCCTAATCTAAGACTCCAAGAAACGATAACGAAGATACTCTCGCTATCCAAGTACTCACCAAGCAAAACTACTCTTGCACTCCGTCTACCCATTCATACAAACAAGTAGGCGGTCAAAACCACTGGGGGTAAGCTTCACATCAATCATAATCAACATAAACAGTGCAGAATATATATTCATACATATACATATTTCACCTCATTACTCTTACCAAAATGATTATCATCAAATATATTCACCAAGTGTATGAGCACAAGCAAGTAAGACACGTAATTAGAGTCTAGTCCAAATATTCACAATCATCAACAAAATCCACCAATGTACATATACACAAATCCACATGATCACAACATTCACCAAATTTCCCAATGCACCAACCCACCAAGTCACATATTCAATTATGACACGACTCATCAACTAATCAAATGCATGCAATGTTCTAGACTCTTCTAGATGCATGCGGTACCAAATCACCTCAAGGTCGTCACCTTCGATGCAACAAAAACATCGTATGTAAGATTTCACACATGTCTTACATTTTGGATATAAACATCTGTCACCATCAGTCATGTATGCATGAACATATGACTCGACACAATGCATATGTTCACACAAACAATTCACCACATCATCACCA
>Ga0315915_1010322_pt1 | contig 10386 bp, 3 predicted proteins | sample MpolbnodulesMG_FD_207738 | JGI IMG/M metagenome (GOLD analysis project Ga0315915, IMG submission 207738) | Medicago polymorpha root nodule microbial communities from Los Angeles, California, United States - branched nodules | ecosystem: Host-associated > Plants > Roots > Nodule | place: USA... | reverse complement strand
ATAAAGAAATGCCTTATTATTTATATATTCACAATATATATTTATATCAATATCATGATACAAAGCCAAACCCAATCAATATAGATTGGCTATTAGGGCTTACTCCAACACAAGATTTAACGACTATTGGATTTTAGGGGTTTAGATGGAAGAGGAAGGAAAGTTGATGATGAAATAATGAGTAGGGGGCAGCTGACTTTTTAATCTGATGGAATAGTCCATCGACACTTAACTGCCGAGGAATTCAAAAAACCGGCAGCCGTTAACTGCTTAAAAATAGTGAAACCAACGGCAGTTAACTGCCGAGGGGTATTACGGTCTTTTATATGTGCGTTTCAGCCTTCTTATGTGTGTGAACATCAATTTTCATCTTATTATGAGATGGCCCATTTTGATAACCCTTAGTTTTGGAAAAATTGCTCTTCACCCGTCAAAAAACGCTCACTGCTATACAAATTGACTAAAATAGTCCCTGCGTGATTTAACTCATGCTCGGTAAGCTGAAGTATAAACTACGTGAGTTAACTCACGTTGGGGTTATAACCTACATGAGTTAACTCACGCTGGGTTATAACCTACGTGAGTTATCTCACGCCGACTTAAGTCAGGTAGCGAGCGTGACTTAAGTCACGCTGCATGTAACACCTGCGTGAGTTGACTCACGCAAGAGTATTTTGGGTAGTCCAGTTGGGAATGAGCGAAACCTGATGGGAGAAGAGCAATTTTCTAGTTTTGGAGGTTGCACCCTATAATCGTTCAATTTTTACAAACTACCGTTGGCTAACTGTACTTAAATGTTGTTCGCCAAAAAGCGGTAGTTAACTGCCATTTGACAATTTTTAGATCGGTCAAATTATTTTTTATATTAGATCAACTGATTTAGAAGGTCCTCAAAACGGTAGTTAATTGCCGTTAGAAATATTTTTGTCGGTTTAAAGTGTCTGAGAGCAAATCATAAGAGCCTAAAGAGTAATTTTTCTTAGGTTTTGGATCTTGTGACTTTGGGCTGGTCCTCTCATCATCTGAACTTGTATCATCGTTGCAATCTTGGGATTTGAGATTGACTTTTCTCCTATCTGTTTTTACTCATTCCCTTCCAACGTGAGTTAATTCACGTTGAAAATACACCTGCCTATTTTAAAAGGAACGAGCAAAAACAGATGGGAGAAGAGCGATAACCTTAGGATTTACCCTTTTGTGAAATAAAATAACTAAATGTTATATATATAGATTAAAAATGAACAAATGTTTTATATATCTGTAGAAAAATATATATTAAAATAAAAATAATAACAAAATCATCAGGGACACAAACCTAATTGAAGAAAATAAAAACAAAAGTAAAAAAGAAATATAAAAAGACAAAAGCTATGTCTAAGCGTGGACAAGAAATATATTTTTTCCATATAATTTTAGAGGATAATTTAAATTCTCTTATGTAAGTTTCGTTGTTTGGATGAAGAGTTTAAATGGTTTTCAAAATTAATAGTTTTTTTCGACAAAAAAAAATTAATTGTTTTTTTTGACAAAAAATTAATAGTTTTTATGTAGCATATTTTGTTAAATATAAATTTAAACATCTAAAAACTAAGAACTTGAATTTCCTTCATTACTTTATTAAATGTGAATCTTAAGTTTGTCCTTGAACTTACTTCAAAAAAAAAAAAAAGTTTGTCCTTGAACTTATTTCAAATTATGCAATTTAGACCACATATTTTAAAATTTTGAAAAATGATCCCTATACATCCAAAAAAGAAAATCAAATTGGTCCCTATAAATTTGAAAATCCTGCAAATTCTTCCATATTTTTCATATTTTGAAACTTCAAACTCAATCCAAATCTGTTAAAGTTCTCTTTTGGGATCACTTTAATTATATACTTTCAATTTGATCAAATTTGTTTAAAACTTATGAAAATATCCCAACAAAGTTTAGCATTAATTAATAATTTTATTAGTTTATCGAAATTGGATATAGAAATGAAAGAAATTTAATTGAAGCATTTCAATCTCCGAAATGTGATGTTACAAAGTATTGAATGAAAGCTAAATTTTAGTGGTTTTAGATATTATTACAGGTAATGTAATTTTAGAGGGTTTCAAAATCTTCTGTGCAAATTCAAATGTTTTGAGAATAAATTTAGAGAGTTTTTAAAATGGTTAAATATGTTTTTGGTCCTTATAAAATATGGAACTTTTAAGTTTAGTCCTTACTTAATTTTAATAGGTTTTTTAGTCTTTACAAAAAAAAAATTACTTCTAATTTTAGTCCCTATTACAACAAAGTTTGTTTAATTATCCTTAAACTCTTAAATTTTTGAACGATTTTTTTAAGACAAGTTTAGAACACTATGAAAGGTTCATTTACCAAAATTTAGATTTTTTTAACTTGAAACAAATTAAATATGAATTTTTTAAAACGGCAAAAGTTAAAGATAGAATTAACAAAATATGGACGTAGAAATCAAATTTTGCGTCAAGTTTTTGCAGAGGAACTTTTAGTAATGTTCTTAATACGTCTGCAAAAAATTGTTTAAAAACTCAAGAGTTTAAGCATAAATTAAACAAATTTGAATTGAGGAGGGACTAATACTGAGTGCAGAATTTTGTTTTAATAACTAAAAAAACTATTAAAATTAAGTAAGGACTAAACTTAAAAGGTCCCAATTTTATAGGGACCAAAAACATATTTAACCCTTTTTAAAATAAAGGAATTTTAAGAAACATTTTGTCAAATCTAAAATTTAGGAAATTTCAAATACCACCTAAAAGTTTTGAGAATATCAAATTGATCATTATAATTATTTTAAATTATGCAAATTGATTCCTATATGTTGAAAAAATGTACACATTAATACATTTTTATTTTTTCAAATTTGCAAATTGGTCCCTAGAATTTTCATATTTTGCAAATTTTTCTTTATAATCTTTCAACAAATTGCAATTTGATCCCTATAAAATTTCAAAAAATAGTAAATTGGTCCGTATAAATTTTCAGAATATACAAATTGGTCTATATTTTTTATATTTTTAAATGGGTACCTCAACCTTCTAAAACTTTAAGTTTGACTTAAATCTTTTAAAATTCTCATTTTGAACCACTTGTCGTTATATGTTTATACTTTTATCCTAGAACTCTTCAAGTTTATAAAAATAGCTGAATTAAGTCTAAGAGTGAAGTACTTTATTGTTCTATTCAAACAAAACAAAAAAAACTAGAGGGAATTAATTGAACAATCTAAACGGCCTAGAATTTTTAATTGTCCATTCAAACACAGACTTAGGGAAGTTAAAGTATCATCTCAAAACCAATAATTTGAAATTACTTCCTAACTCTATAAAATGTGAAACACAAATTGGTCTTTAAAACTCTACTAACTTATACAAATCGGTTCCTATATGATTTTAATATAAGTTGGTCTTCATTTCTTAAAAAAAAAAGTTGGTCTTTATATTTTTAAAAACTTTCAATTTGGTCATAATTTTTTTAAAAGTTCATATTGGGCACTTTTTATTTGGAAATTGATCCCCAAACTTTTTAAAGTTTTAAATTTAACCCTTAATCTTTTAAATTCTCATTTTGGATCGCTTTCATTATATATTTATATTTTTATCCTAAAACTTTAAAATATATAATATTAGCCAAACACAAGTTAAAAATAATTTTTTTATTACGCTATCTAAATAAATAATAATAATAATACGAATTCAATTGAAGCATTTGAGTTCCGTAGAATTTTAATTTTCCTAGAATAAACACACTCTCAATATCTTTAACCAATTTTCAGGGGATTCAAGTATTATGGATGTACGGATTTAAAAGTATTATGGATTTGTTGGTAATAGAAGTAAGAGTTGAAGTGGAGGTTGTTGAAATATAAGTGTACAATACATGATTACTTATGAAGCTTTTTTATCATTTACTAATTTGCTGCTGCAGTTGCTCAATTTCTCAGACCTAATTTATTTGTGCATTTCAAATTTAAACGATAAACCAGAGTGGTGCATATGGTTAATAATTAGCTGTCAAATATATTCTGGAAGATTCATAAAAGATGAATTCTAGATTAGAATGACTAAGCTTTATTAATCATTTCTTATCTCCACGTGAGTATAATAAGAGAATAATAATTGATTGAAAAAAAAAAACATGTTGTGGTCCATAATCAAATTATGTAATGATGCAACACAACAGCTACGATTCTATATGGTCCAACCGATCTCTAGTCAATAATAATCAATATTAATTCATGCTCTAATGGACCACATATTCACCAATACATTGAAGGATTTGTGCTTCACTTTAACCGTTGAACATCAAAGAAAGAAGATTATACAGAGATACACAAAAACATACGGTTTAAATATTGTCACGTCTTTCCTCTCAATAAAAAATGTTTTCAGATCCAATTAGACTAAACGACAAAATAGTTCATGGGTCATTTTCAGCACTGGGGACAAAAATTATGTTTCTTTTAGGGTGTAACATTTTTTTTTTAAGAAAGAGGAAGTAACATGTGAAGTTAAAATTGATTAATAGATCCATATCATATTAATGTTAACAAAATTTTGAAGCCGTAGTAGAAGTCTAAATATTAATTACAGGTGTCGGAGGAAAGTTAAATTTTGAATAAAAAAAAAATTGAAGCCGTGGTAGAAGTCTAATATTAAGTGAATTTGATTTTCCTTTACAATTATTAAAAAAAAATTGTATGCAACATTTAAACTATTACCAATTAATTGTTACGGAAGAGAGATGTAGTGCGAAAAAATAAGAATTTATTGGAGGGGTGGAGTGTATAACTTGTTGTATTCGGACAAAATCACATCAACGAAACAAAGATATGTGGAGCAAAGGAAAGTAGTAATCAATGGATAAAGTAGCCTCAAGCAGCAACAACAAATAGACCTAAATCTAAGTGTAGAGCAACACCACAAGCATATTCGAAAGCAACAAAGATAAGCAAGCAAGAATGAAAAACAAGCACAACAAGATTGGTAACCTAGTTAGGTCCAATATGACATACCCTGGGGGAGAGAGCAGCTCTCCAATCCACTAAGATGAAAGTGATACAAAGAGGTTACAAGAAATTAGCTTAAAAGCTCATAAAGAACAATACCTCATTTCTATCCATTTTTCAAGTCATCCACACTCTCAATGAATCCTAAGAGAAAACACTAAAGGAAGCTTTTTGACCTTTTCAATGGTGAAATCTCACTACCTAAGGTGATTACAATGTTTCCCAACCCTAGAGAACATCGCTACAAAGACACTCAACCCTAAAGTTATCTCCTTTGTATTTCCAAGTTTCTCTCTCTTATAGCTCTCCTTCAAAAATGAACTGAGAATCCTTAATAGTACCCTGTAATAGTCAAAATTGTGTCATGATTGTCAAAATTGTGTTACGATTCGTTACGTACGACCCAAGGTACAACAACCTTATCCAGAAATCGTGTCACGCCTGCCACAAATCGTGTCACGATTAGCCTTCAGCAGAAACCATGCTCCATGCCTCGAAAATCGCGACACGCCTCCATAATCATGTCACGATTATGAACTTTCTAAGAACACTAATTTGAAGTCAAATATCAAATAACTTGTTTTTTTTTACAAAAATAAATGACATAATTCATTCATTCATTCAAATTGATATAATACATCAATATAATACACATTCGCTAAAAACAAAAAGGATAAATCTGTGAACAAACTCAAAACATCCATGTTAATAGCATAAAATAGCAAAGTACAAAATCTAAACATATGACTATATTCAAGTCTCCAGAATACTCATGTCTCCGAATCTGCAACGTTGACGATGTTAAAGTCATTGATTGGATCAGCATTGAATCGAAGCTGACCTGACAATTTGAACCGAAGAAACACTTGAACGAAATAAGAAAGACAAACAACGCCGCACAAAGACAACGAACAAACCAATGTTGCACTTAGACGATGATATCACAAAATAAAAAAACAAAATAGATGTTAAAATCAATTATTTCAAAAAAAAAAAGAAGAGAAAAATGAGTTAGAGGGGTGATTTTGGGTCAAAAATCGACCATAAATCACCCCTTTTTAGTGAAAGAAGGAGAAGAAACTAAGTTTTGGTGATGTCTCACAAGAGAGAGAAAGAGAAGAAAGAGAGATCTCCTGCAGAGGACATGTCAATGTGAGTGTATTACTGGTTTGTTATTAGAATGGCAAGAGATCAAAATTATTGAAAATAGAGTGTATGTAAAAAAATAAAATTTATTGATGAATTAAAATGAAATATATCTATAAAAAAATCTAAAATTTAGGTTCTTAATTTAAATAATTTAAATGCACAATTTTTTTTTTTGAGAGTACAGTACTATTCTAAAACTATGCTTAGAAATAAATGAAGAAAGTATAAAATATGATGTCAATGACAGGTACGTACTTCATAGAATTCCACGCGAGATTGTGTTCTAACAATGGTAACAAATCAGGAAAAAGTTGTAATATTTCCTTTTTTGAATATTGATTGTGAAAGCTTTCTTTCTTTAATTGGAGTGATTTTTCAAACTTCCTTTCACATAGGGTTGCTGTGAATAGAAGAAAAGATAAATCGTGGGGTTTGTAGGACCACAGGAAGGTTGTTTTCTTGGTTTTTTTTTTTTTTTTGGCCAATTGGTTTATTTTATAGCGAGGAGTAAATATCGTTTCCATTTGTTTATAATGAATGAATCATATCATATTATTTAGAAAGTGATAAAAAAAAGTGAATGATACTATTAAGTGAGTCATATCACTTTTTTTTTATTTTTTTTATAAAATGCAAGTCACATTACTATTAATTATTTATATTTTTTAAACTTTTTTTTGTTACTATCTCTACGGATGGAAGAAATGAAAATGTTCTTAAAAGAAGAGCATCATAATTCATTTCTAACACTCTCTCCAACATTGTGAAAATCATGTGGGTCTCGTAATTAATTAGAAATGAATCTCACATAAAGTGATAGTGATGAGACTCACTTGAATTTCATCCAATAAATGAGTGAGTGTAAGAAATGAAGTTTTTCTAACATTTATTTAATAAAAATCTATTTAATTTTTTGTAGGTGTATAAAATTGTGTTGGCAATGGTGGGTAGGGTGTTCACGATGCACTTTGGATCGATTTTAAGGTAAAATGTCATCCGATCCAAAATTAAAGTTGCAAGCAATTCAGTTCAGTTTAGATGACTATTTAAAAAATACGACCCGCTCAAATCAAAATATATTCAGTTTAATTTGAAACAATTTTTTTATATCCAAAATTCAACATGTATATAAGCAGATCAATTATTTTTTAACAATAAAGAAGAATTAATAATATACTAATTGAAGGACTCGAGGGAGTATTTCTACTCATACAGCACCAAGACAAAAAATCCTAGAATAATTGAAGGTTACCCCTACGTAAACTGTAAACGTTCTAGAGTGTTGACACAGACAATCACCCTAAAGAACCCCTATTAAGGATCCATTGCTAAGACTTCAACTTGATTAATTTGCTCTACAATACCAATGATCTTGGGTTTTTATTTTATTTATTTATTTGGGAAAATGCATCAGTTCCTTTGACCCTAACTAGACCAAATCACTTAGTGACAAATCAAGGACATCCATTTCATCCCTTACTATACTGTTTCCACAGTATGTCAAGCACTAGCTAGGAAGGACAAAGCATCTACATGATTATATTAGAAAAAATTCCCAAACATATTAAGAGAGGAATAAAGAGAAGAAAAATGAGGTAGAGAGAGGCAAGTCTTTTAGTGAAAATGACCTATACCAAAACCAATACGGGAGCACGGCACGTCAAAGAATTACATACTCCCTCTGTCCCTTATCATGTGACCCAGTTGACGCTGTCACGTATGTCAATGTACAATTTTGAACTTAAATATCTTTAATAATCTATTAGAAAAAATTATGAAAATTTGATATTTTGAAAATATTCATCGTGACGAATCCAATAAGATCTTATATGCTATATTTTATATTTATATATTAGTAGAAAAATGGGATCAAAACATCTTATATAAATAGTACACTTTTTAAAATTAGGTCATTTAAAACGAGACGGAGGGAGTATACTATGACTATACTTTCTCAAGAATTTAGGGTGTCAGACAGAGATCACCACACCCCAAAGGCGAAGATGTTGGAATTATGGGAAGTGACTTCCATCCGCTTTTTTTTTTCTTTTCAAATTGAGAATGTTATTTATAGAAAAAAATCCTAATCACTCCAATTGTTCCTTTTTATTTATCACTTTTATAGAAAAAATATTATTATTTATTTTTCATTTTCAAAGTGCAATATAACATTTAGGGGTGTTCAAAACTGAACCAATCCAATAGAAAAACCGCAAACCAAACCAACCCAAACCGAAACCGCTAAAAACCGCATTTAGTTTGAATGTATTCAGATCACTTTTTTACAAAACCGCATGGTTTGGTTTGGTTTGCGGTTTTCATTTTACCAACCGAATCAAACCAAACCAAACTGCAACATAATAAAATACTAATTAAATCTATGTCACCTAGACCAATACTCATAAAAACTCAATGAAAACTTTTATTAAATGACTTTTTTTTGTTTGACAAAGACATATTTTTTCTTTTGTTAAGTTTCTTCTTTGCTTTTTATTTAAAAAATGTATTTATGTGCTACTTGAACTTTTAGAGAATGATAAAATCATAGTATTTTAATTTTTATCCACGTTTTTAACTTGGTTTATGTTGTTTGGCGAAAATAAAAATGTAATGTGAAATGAAATTAAAACCATGGCCAGAAGGAAATATGTTGTGTTTTACCTTTTTAATTTAATTTTAATGTTGGAGACAAAAAATTGTATTGTCTTGAAAAAACCACATTAACTGATTCAACCCAAACCGCATTGGTTTGGTTTGGTTTGGTTCAGATTGCATTTTAAAAGTCAATCGAACCAAACCAAACCGCATGCTTTTTTATCTTGCGGTTCGGATGACTTTTAGCCTCAAAACCGAACTAAACCGCACCGCGAACACTCCTAATAACATTCACTAGTTTTTTTTTAATGATAGTCTTAAGTATTAATTGTAGAGATGAAAAAGAGATTAAGGAGATGATGATAAATAGTTAAAGAAAGAAATTGTTATGAATAGTATTGTAGATGTCCATAAGTTATTCTTCCATTAGTCATTGAACAAGTTTCATTATCCCATGTTATTGTATTTCCTTATAAATAGGATTCATCTTGTAAATTATAATATACACACACATATTGAAAAGCTTGATAGAATACTCTCTTTGATTTCTTTCTCTTCTTCAACTATATTATTGTACTTGTTTTTAGGAGTTTAAAAAGTTATTATGATTCAATTTAGAGTTTCACATATTGGTAAAGGTAATTATGGATTTGTCCATCTTTTAGCATTTTGTTGTAAAAGTAATTTTTTAAGAAAGATCTACTTTGTTTTAAATCAATGAAACTAATTTCACCTTTTATGACCATTTAATAGCATTAAACAAATTATTTAGGCATCATGAAAGATTACGTACATAATGGATTTTCTTCATCATTATTTATGAAAACTATTTGTGATAGTTATTGAAAAATAAAATAAAATATTAGTATTCATTTTTGAAGGATGGTTCACATAATGAATTTTTCTTGATTATCGTTCACAAAGATCATTTGTGATATAGTTCTTGAAGAAATAATAATTTAATATCAAGCATCCATGTCGAATTGAAAAAGACAAAATTTTCTTTGGTCATTGTTTCTAAATTTTTCTTAAAGCATTTTATATGTAGCATATGTCAGTTGAAGTTGATATCGAACATCTTGTAACACATGTTCATAAAAAATGGACTTCAAAATCCATTATTTAGACATCTAAAGTTAATTGTTCATAACTTATAAATTCAAATTTGGGAATAATAAATCATGTATATTCAGATATTTATTTGCATGAAGCCAATAAGTTACTATATGTAATTCCTCCCTATAATTTATAATTTATCTTAACTTAAAAACTTAATATTTTCAATATGAGTGGATTTTTTAATGGGATGTGTATATTACAATTGCTCCAATGTAATAAACTAAGATAAATTCCGAAAAAGAATATTGGGAAAACAAAGTTGATATAAATCTCTATATATTATAAATTATCTTGATTCAATAATTTGAGACTTGTTATAATCATGTAGGTTGATTATCGATTAATGAATTATGTTTCTCAATATTAGGGAAAGAAAATAAGCGGATGAAAATATGAAGAGAAGTTCAAATAAATTATTATCATCATCACATCTTGATCCTCGTATATATAAATATGAAACAGAAGTTCAAAACGTAATTCATTTACTAAGTTATGAAACCAAA
>Ga0315915_1010320_pt1 | contig 10387 bp, 8 predicted proteins | sample MpolbnodulesMG_FD_207738 | JGI IMG/M metagenome (GOLD analysis project Ga0315915, IMG submission 207738) | Medicago polymorpha root nodule microbial communities from Los Angeles, California, United States - branched nodules | ecosystem: Host-associated > Plants > Roots > Nodule | place: USA... | reverse complement strand
TAAAATGAATGTGAACCCTATTTTTCTACAAAGACTAGAGCTTAAATAGTGTCCACACTAATGAGCTTAACCCTTAAAAGTCTAATGGGCTCAAAACTCTTATAAACTAACTTTCAAAGTTTCTATCCACTTACGGTTAAAAGTTACTGAATAATTACCAGTTCAAAACTAATTACCACCACCGAATAGTAACTTAGTAAAATAATGGTTCTCACTAGAAACACAAAAAATAACCCTCACCAAGAATTTACTAATTTACCCTTGTTCACAAAATAACCAAAATACCCATGAGTCTAAAATGACTATAATACCTTATAACACCGAAATCCACTAATCCTAACCCAAAATACACACAGAGGCAATTAATCACATATAAACACATATAAACACATATAAATAAATAATAAAATAAATCTAGCGAAAAACTAGTTGTTACAACTCTCCCCCCTAAAAGAATTTTTGCCCTCGAAAACTACCTGAAGGAAACAACTCTGGATACGAAACCTTCATCCTACTCTCCGATTCCCAAGTAGCACTCTCACCAGTTGTTCCAACCCAAATCACCTTCACCAAAGCGATCTCCTTGCCTCACAAACGCTTCACTTCGCGATCCTCAATCCTAACTGGCCAAGTCTCAACGGTCAAATTATCTCATACTTCCAAATCATCCACTTGAATCACATGAGACGCATCATACACATACTTCCGCAACTGAGACACATGAAACACATCATGAAGATTCAACAAAGACGGTGGTAACACAATCTGATACGCTACAACCCCAACCTTCTCAATAATCTCAAACGGTCCAACAAAACGAGGAGTTAACTTACGACACTTCAAAGCACGTCCAACACCAGTTACAGATTCACCCTCAAAAACATATGATCACCAACCTGAAACTCGATGTCCTTCCTCCTCTTATCATGATAACTCTTCTGCCTACTCTGAGACGCTCTCATCTTCTCTTGAATCTTCTTAACCTTTTCCGTAGTCTCTTGGACAACTTCTAGTCCTAACAAAGCACTTTCACTTGACTCAAACCAACACAACGACGTTCTACACCTTCTACCATACAAAGCCTCAAATGGTGCCATACAGATACTAGAATGAAAACTGTTGTTGTAAGTAAATCGGGTTCAAAGTTAAAACTCAATCCTTTGCCGGTGCTACTCAACTCACTCGATCCATTCCTTAAAATTCAATGTATATGCATATGTATGTATATATCCCTTCAAATCTCCACTTTTCTCTTCATTCATATTGCTTCTATTATTTAATTTTATTAATTATATTAACATGTCTTCCTTTAATCTTTGCGGCCAAATAGTTGTCTACGATCTTCACCTCTTGGAACAGTTCTACAATGTCCATTGCCGTTTGTCAACGATATTTTTTCGAGTGTGATTTCCTTGATTAATGAGGTATGTTATGGGGCAAATTTACAATATGGAAACTTGATATGTACTTTGATGCAAATTTACATTATGTCAATGATATATTATCTGCCTTTTGAAGCAATTAAAGTACATGATTTTTCTAGTATAGAAATTGAAATTCCAATAAATTGGACTGTTAATTTATGTGTATTACTAAAAATAACATTCATAGGTTCGCTCGGAAGAAAACATAATATCCTTAACCCTTGTAAATAATTATTTTTTGTGGTGGTTGAGGTACGAATCCCAGACCTTGCATATATTATGTATTGTCTATGCCAACTGAGTTAAGCTCACGAGGACAACCCTCGTAATTAAATTAATACATTTGCGAATTCATTTGGCAATTAAATTAACTGACCTGAATTTTCAATTGTTGGCTGAAAATGAACTCGTTTTTATAAGTTTTAGAAGATCTATAAATTTTTTTTTATCAACTTCTTTACAAATATGAATTATAAGTCCACAGACTTTAGAAGATAAATGGTAGCTAGCATTCTTCCACTCTTTTGAATTAGAAGAAATTAACATAAATACAAGTTTTCCAATTTCAAAGTCTCATCACTTTACCTGGATAATTTTCTTAGGTAACCTTAATGGAACAAAGGACTAGGACGGCGAAAATACAAGAATATTTATATTGTCAAGTAGCATCGAGCAGCATACCGAAACAACTTCATTATCTTGACTTGAGGCCGGTGAATGAGCACACAACCAATGCAGCTGTGCGCCTTCAGCAACTATCTGCAGAATATGTTCCTGCTCTGGTTGACAATTCTTACTTCCACTTTGTTCTTGCCTCAGACCATCTGCTTGCCGCATCTATGGTTGCAAAATCACTTGTTCACAACAGTTTGCAACCTCAGAAAGTTGTTCTACAAATAATTACAGATAGAGAGACGTGCAAGTTTGGCTTTTACTGCACTCTTTATCACATATTAAACAATACTAAAAGATATTTTTTTCGATTGTGATTTCCTTGATTAATGAGGTTATGCCACACAAATTATATCTTCATCGTCCCAAAACTTTATTTTATTTATTTATTGTTCACAATTGTTCTTATTTTGTTCCTCTCTAATGGGATTTTGAAGTTTGTTGCTTATGTGGTTTTGTTCCAGTTAAGAGTTTGTCATTTGAAATTTCTTGATTGATATTTCTCTAATTCTCCAAAGAGTAAAACTATTAGTTTATTTATGTTACCTTTTCTTGAATCTGAGGTCATTTGGTAGGTCAAATGTGAGAAAATGTACAACTAGTTTTTATGTAAAAAGCTCTACAAACCAGTTCTAGTTTAATTGATTCGGCACTTTTCTATAATGATTTTTGTGAAACTAAAAATATGTGTGTCCATATATATGTTGCAGAATATGTGTCGTTGTAGCTGTTAAATTAGGTTGAATGTGGGAATGAAGTACTAATTACTAATCTTTTGTACTTGAATGCAATGTTTCTGGATTGGTTGATAATGGAATAATATTCTTTTGGATCAATTTGTGTAAATAAGATTTGTATTATATATTATTATAAGCCTGATATAATATTTCTTAAGAGCTTGCTATTGATATATCTTGTTTTTCCATTTTAGTTTCAGGTGTTTCTTGCTAATCTGTTAGAATGTGTTCAGAACTTGTATTATATCTTAGTTAACTTCATAATTATAGGAAATTTTCAAATGTATAATTTGGTCAACCTATGAAGTAGTTATTTATATATACTAGAGGTTGATTGATCGGAGTTTAATCTTGAACAAGTAATCTATATGTAAAGGATAGCAAAAGCTGGAAGTTCATATGTTTTCTTGTTTTTAGTTTCAACAATTTCTTTTATTTTCAATCCATGTTGGTAGATAAATCTTATCAGACTGGAGGGTAACAATAACCTGTTGCATAAATTCAGATTTTGTTACTTGTTATTGCTCTAATTTTAAAGTAAAATCCCAATCTTACAAAATTTTCGTGTCTATTAGAACATCATTCCATTCTTGAAATCAAAGGAACACAGTACTTTATAAAACACATTATTTTGGAGGAGACTATATGTTTGTGTACATTCATTTCCTTTCTTTTTTTAATTGATAGATTATCTTCTTCAGATTGGTGAATTAGGAGGTTTTTCCAAAAATTCTCGCCTCACTTTCAACATCATATGGATTTCGGTGCTTACATAATATGAAAGGAGAGGAATGTGAGGATTTTCAATCGTAAGGCTGACCTCCTCCTTTCCTTAATTGAAAAGGTTAAATTTCAGACATATTGGTGGTTAAAAGTGTATTATGTTTTGTTTGATTATGATTACCTCACTTGGAGGCTGCATCCTTTGTTGTATTTAACTGCGGTTTCCTACCTTTTTTCGCCTTTTTGCTGCTTAGGCAGCTTTGTTGTGTAATGTAACTTGTGGGATTTCTAGTTTTCTGTAGTACACCTTGTGCTAGAAAGGCTTATTTTGGGTCATTAATATATTCTCTTAGCTTTTAAAAAAAAATAAACATTTGGTGTCATCTACTTTATTAATTTTTTTTATGTCCATACTTTGTTTTTTAAATTGTTTTTGCTTCAGAGAATTTCAAAACGCCCATTGATAGGCCTTCCGCCTTTTCTTGGTCTGTTTTCGATATGTTTTACGTTTGCCATTCTTGATTTGTTTGTCACAAAGTAGTAACATTAACACTGTTATAGAGAATATGGAGATGGACAGCCAATTTTATTGCTCGGTGCCGTTCAAAACTCCAATCAAAGATCATGAGTATGGTAATTATTTGCACATAAACAAGAAATGCAGAGATCATGAGTATGTAAAAATTACTGCCAAATATTTAAAGATTTTTGATACCCACTTTTACATAGATACTATGACAGGTTTGATTTATGCTATGTAATGTCCCTTCCAACTTTTTGTCTTACGATCATGTTTTTTCGTTTCCTCTTTTCACTTTTCTTGATTTCACTCATAATATCCCTCATGACTCTCAGCTATGTGTCAGTGACTGCGGTAATACAAAATCAGCACATCATTTGTTTTTGGATTGTCATTTTTTCGGTTCTGTTTGGTATCTTGTTTGCAATTGGCTCGGTTTTTCTTCGGTTGATCCTGTTGCTATTTTGGATCAAGTTGTTCAGTTCCAGTGCTTCTAAATTGCGGCACTCTCTTATGCTTTCAATATGGTTGTTTTGCGTTTGGACAATTTGAAAGGAAAGGAACAATAGGATTTTTAATCACAAAGAAAGCACAACTCTTCTATTTTTCTGGATCATATTAAGATGATTACTTTTTGGTGAAAATGCTTACTTTTTAGTGGATGAAGGCAAATCGCACTAGTATTGCTTTTAGTTATCATAACTGGTGGCTTAGTCCTCTTGAGTGCTCGGGCATGCCTTGTGCCTTTTGCTTCAGACTACTATGTTATTGTAACTTTTGTTTTCTTCCTTGGCATGCCTTGTGCCACTGTCATGCCTTGCGCCAATAAGAATACTTTTTGGTTTGTTTAAAAAAAAAATTCCTTCCTTACCTATGTTGAATAATATGTTAATATATCCATTCCTTAAGAATGATATGGGTAGGGTAGGGAGTAAAAACAGATAATATAATATTTACATTTGTTTACTTCATTCACAATTTATTATGTGTGGGGAGTAAAAATTAATTTATATTTCTGCAAGGACCGAAAATCAAATAATACATATTTGCAAGACCTTAAAACATATTTCTGCATGTTATTGAAACTTGAAATTAACAGTCTATTTGAAGTTGAATATTATTGGGAAAAAAGTTAATTTTGTAAGAACTAGTTCGTTTGAATTTAAAACAAAATATATGTTATCAGAAAGAAAAAATCAAAGAAGGGAGTAGCTTGGAAAGTTCCCTGAATTATTAAACAGTGAAAGAGATTTATCTGATCTGAATTATTAAGCATGGCATTACTCATGCATAGTCTTCCATTGACTTTTCTCTAGTCAAACATCTAGTTTGTTTGCTATATGACTAATCCCATTCAAAGTACGTGGTTCAAATGATCATGTAGATAATCAACGTGTGTTACAAAGTAACGGGGAGTCTTTGGAAAAAGAAAAATAAATATTAATTAATATTGCTTTTTTAATAGATATACGAAACTCACACATAGAAGTGGATGATCCGTGGTTCAAACCCTGGTCACGATGCAAAGCCTTGCAATTTTGGAATCTTTGTCGGGGGTTTAAACCCCGATCATAGCATTTGACCTAGCATTTTCGAAATCTTTGCCACTTGAGTTGGAACTTGTTGACAATTATGAATACTATTTAATAGGCCACATTGCCACTTGAGTTGGAACTTGTTGACAATTATCAATACTATTTAATAGGCTACAGACTGAATATTCAAGTATTGTTGGAGAAAAACAATTATTAATGCTTAAAGTCAGTGACTCAAATTTGTGACGCTCTCTTTGCCTCTGAACATTTACCTTTCTGGAATGGGGAGAAAATCTTCATTGCAACTAAATATTCTTTGCTTCAATATTGTCCTGTTATTGTTGGCATGGTCAAGAGTGAAAAGAAGCCACTGCTTAGGGCCACAAAGGTCTGTTATGAGCATAGGTGTTGTGCTTGATTTGGTTTCATTAATGGGAAAGCATCAAAAGATAGCAATGGAAATTGCAATCAAAGAGTTCAACAATCAAGTGAGTTCGTGCAAGCTGGATTTGCAGATAAAAGATTCACATGGAAATTCTGCTCAAGTTATTTCAAGTGGTAATTTCCCTTCCAACTCTTAAAGTTGCATTAAAAATGTTTTTATCTAATAAATGCACGCCGTGTTTTATAACTTGCATGTTTAGGGTGCATTTGATTCACAAAAGTACTTGAAAGAACACTACAATGCAGACAGTACAACGCTATATTACAGAGAGATAGAAGGATCATATTTTTCTGTATTTTTAATGTTCTAGACATTTTTGACAAATAGTAGACCAACAGAGAGTTAAAATGATCTATCAAGTTGGTTCAGACTTATCCCCGCCCACTAAAGTTGTATCCTGCAGTTTTGCGTCATATTAGTGACATATCTTGTACATATCCGAGTGTGTCATACGATATCCTGCAAAATTCTGTCGCATCAGTGACATATCTTGTACTAAAGTTGAATCCCGCAGTATTTTCCTATTTTGATGCCAAACATATTATAAAAAGCAAATAGTTTCCACTTTTCTCTATTATGAATCATGATTATGTATAGACAGATGATATTTACATTTACCTTTCTCATTATGGATTTATTATGAAGACTGAGTAAAAATAAACAGTCTAACATGCACCATTACGCTTTTATAAATATAGTTATGGATCTTTCACGGAGCAACCAGGTGCTGGCCATCGTAGGAACGATTACACAAAACGAAGCAACACTTGCTAGTGAATTCGACGACAACATAAAGAACACTCCTATCTTGTCTCTAACTTCATTTGTTGGCAGACAAGAATTAGTATCTCCTAGATTGCCACATTTCATCCAACTAGGATATGATATTAACCATCAAATCCAATGCATTGCAGCAATTGTAGGAGAATTCAGATGGAAAAAGGTGGCGGTAATTTATGAACATAATAATGATGACTTTTCGTCAGATCTAGAAATAATACTTAGCCTCTCTAATTCTCTTAAACTTGCTGGTTCTGAAATTGAAACCCATTTAGCTATTCCTTCTATATCCACACTTTCAGACGCAGAATCTACAATTGAAAATGAGCTTAATAAGTTGAAAAGGAAGAGTAATAGGGTCTTCTTGATTGTTCATTCTTCTTTAGAGTTGGCTAATATTATTTGTGAGAAAGCAAAACAAATAGGTTTGATGGAAAAAGGTTCTGTGTGGATTATCCCAGACGAGGTTGCTGGCCTACTTGATTCAGTTAACTCTTCTGTTATCTTCAACATGCAAGGTGTTGTTGGTTTTAGAACACACTTCATAGAAATGAATAACGCTTTTAGAAAGTTTAAATTCCTATTCCAAAGAAAGTTTGCACTAGAATACCCTGAAGAAGATAGCATTAGCCCAAGTAACTTTGCACTTCAAGCATATTATGCAACTAAAGCTATTGCTGAAGCTGCAAATAAATTATCACAAGGAAAGTTCAGACTTGAACAATTCTCAGAAAAGGTTTTGTCTAGTAAATTTGAAAGATTGAGCGCAAAGACTTTCTCCAAGAATGGACGATTTCTCCAATCACCAACCTTCAACATAATTAATGTGATTGGGAAAAGTTACAGAGAATTGGCATTTTGGTCTTCAAAACTTGGTTTTTCAAAGAACATAGTTAGACATCAAGTGCTGGAGACGACAAACACAACTAATGATTCTAATGGAGTTTTCAGCACAGTATATTGGCCTGGAGATTTACAATCGGTTCCCAAGGGATGGATTCACGGTTACGAGGAAAGGTCATTGAAAATAGGAGTGCCTGCCAATGGTGTCTTTACTCAGTTTGTGAATGTAACACATGACAGTAAGAATGGAACTTTGATAACTGGTTTCTCTATCGGAGTCTTTAAAGTGGTTGCCAAACGTTTACCTTATGATTTACAGTACAGTTTTATTCCGTTCAATGGCTCATACGATGAAATGGTTTATCAGGTCTACAATAAGGTATGGTAACAATCAACTAGGTTAGAGCACTAGTTTTTTTTTCTATTTTTTCTTCTGATTAATAAAAATCTTAAATTTTGTTTCTGATGCAGACTTTGGATGCTGCAGTTGGTGACACAGCCATAGTGGAATACAGATATCATTTAGTGGACTTTTCACAACCGTATGTTGAATCTGGCCTCCAGATGGTGGTTACTGAGCAACCCGCAAAATCAAAAGAAACATGGATGTTTTTGGATGCCTTTACAAAAGAGATGTGGCTGATGATAGCAGCTATGCATATTTTTGTAGGTGTTGTTATTTGGTTCATTGAACGGGAAGCTAACCCAGATCTTAGGGGTTTTGGATCGATGCTTTGGTTTTTAGTCACAGTACTGTTTTATGCACATAGTAAGTCCTCTAAATTGAACACCTCTGAACATGTTTATTTGAGTAAATTTCGTAGCAACTTAATATCAGCATAAATTGAAGACCAAAACCTTAGTAGTGGTTACAAGCGTAAGACATCTCCCACATTACAAACCAGTTTGTAGGGTGACTTACGCACAATCTAAATGTTACGATGGTATTAGAGTTAATGAATGTATTGAGAATCTGACGTTGAATTAGATATGACTTGAAAATATGTTTTAAGGTAGAAAACATCCCTCATATATTTTATAGGATAGAGTTAGGCTTAACACATATCTTTTCAGTCACATTCTTTTCTAATTTTGAAAAGCATATTTCTAATTCTTGATACATTTTCAATATGCAGGAGAACCAATAAGAAAACCATTAGCTCAGGTTGTACTGACACCGTGGTTATTTGCTATTTTTGTTGTGACAAATAGTTTCACAGCAAGTTTGACATCCATAACTATTTCACAAGTAAAACCATCGGTGTTAGATATCCAGACCCTAAAAGAAAGAAATTCACCAGTCGGGTGTAATGGAAATTCATTTATTGTGAAGTATTTGATTGACGTACTAAAGTTTAAGCCTGACAATATTAGGAAAATAAATTCCGTGAGTGACTACCCTGCTGCCTTTGAGAAGAAGGAAATTGAAGCCGCCTTCTTTGTTGCACCTCATGCTAAAGTCTTTCTAGCAAAGTACTCATGTAAGGGCTTCATCAAAGTCGGGAACGTTTTCAGGCTTGGCGGCTTTGGTTTTGTGGGTTTTTCTCCTCTCATTGTCACTGATTTTTAACACGTTTATTATTTTAGACCTAATAGATGTTTCCATACACACAAGGTTTTTAAAAATAGTTTTACGACTACAGTTGTGAAACGTTTTGTGGATCAAGAGTATGGCTTCAATTGAAAACCTTACATATGCATGCTTTTTCTTTAATTTTTCAAAAATTGATCCAACTTTTGTGGTTTCAAACCATAGGTATTTCCAAAAGGTTCAAGTCTAGTTGCTGACATATCAGAGGCATTGCTGAATATGATAGAGAGCGGAGAAACAGAACAACTAGAGAAAGATATGTTGAATGAGATAGAGATTGAAAGCAAAGCCAATTGTTCCTCTTCAGAGAGCAACAAGGGGAAAGATAATTCATCGATAGGCCTTCCGCATTTTCTTGGTCTGTTTTCGATCTGTTCTACTTTTGCTATTCTTGCTTTGTCATATCACATGATTTGTTTGTTAGTGAAGAATGTTGAAACTATGAGAAGAGACACAGTTTTAGCATTAACACGATTATGGAGATGTACAAGCAAGTTTTTTGCTTGGTGTTGTTCAACTCTCCAATCAAGAATCTTAAGAAGAGTAAGTAATAACACAGAAACAAGAAATGCATCAGAGGAGAATGCCACTAATAGCCACCAAATCCTTGTAGTGTTCGATTGAGTTTGTTGATAATGTACTGGCTGCTCATGCTTCATGAACGATTCATGTTACATAATACTATATTTGTAAAATGTTTGTACAATATATTATGCCAACACATTCTAAGATATTATGACAGGTGTGTGATTCATGTTAAGTAATGAGCTTGTTGATATAGTTATGGCTGCTCATGCTTCATTAACAAGTCATGTTTCATAATGTCATAAAAATTATCCTATTACTACCAAATATTCAGAGAATTTGGATCTTTACTTTTCTTAGATGATACTATGACAAATGTGATATCGATGTTATAAGATTCAAAGATAAATAAGTTTCATTAATACAATTCTTTTTGAAGGTGAGAAAAACCACAAGAAGGGGGGGTTGAATTGTGTGTTTCAAAACTTCTTCAATTACGTTCAAGAACTGTTCTCAGGTTCAGAGTCTGAAAGGGGTTCAGAGTCTGATTGAGTTCAGAGTCTTGTGCAGCGGATATGAAGTAATAGAACAA
>Ga0315915_1010319_pt1 | contig 10389 bp, 11 predicted proteins | sample MpolbnodulesMG_FD_207738 | JGI IMG/M metagenome (GOLD analysis project Ga0315915, IMG submission 207738) | Medicago polymorpha root nodule microbial communities from Los Angeles, California, United States - branched nodules | ecosystem: Host-associated > Plants > Roots > Nodule | place: USA... | reverse complement strand
TTTAAATTAATAATTATTAATTTATCGATAAATTAATAACTCTCTAAATTAATAAATTTCTCCGATCCTGACATTATTAATTTATAGAGTTTCTACTGTATATAAGTTGTAACAACACTTCATCCACATTTAATGAGAATATTCATTCATTTTGATTCCTTCATAATAGCATCCACCACAAAATCACACCAATTAGGACTTGGATAATACACAACTTCAAATGTCATGTTCTTTTTCTTACTTATTGTGAATGATCAAACTCATCAAAGATTCATGACAAAATATCTTTGAAGACACCTCCTCCCTCTTAAAATTCAAATGCATTTTTTGATCGTTTATTCTCTCAGTGTTAACATTTATTTAAATTAGACAACTATGATTTTAAACTCATTTTAATTGCCAACATTCAAAACAAAAGTAATCTTGAATTGAGTCCTTATAGCAATAATTTCATGAAATTTATCGTAAGTGTACGTAATGGAACTGAGAAGCTCTCCAGTGAAACTTCTAAAAGCATTGTAGATCAAGCTATCTATTCAGAAAAAGCACAGCACAATGACTTCCTTTGCGTGGTAACACAGATCATTGGAATCGTTTATGTGAGATAAATTGGTACATTCTAGAGGACTATGACCATAGTTTTTAATTATATTCTTGTAGGAACATGAATGTTGAAGGGTATCATGAATTGTTTGTAAATACATAAAAAAAATTCTACTGCTGTTGCATAACTGGAATCTGAATTCTATGTAAATTTAGGTATGTACTTTCTTGTAATTGTTGACATCTTTCTTGGGTTTCCATTTTACAAGAAGCATCTGTAATTATTTGTAATAATCGTATTCAACCCATTTATCAGGCTTGATAAGTATAGCGCAGTCAATATAAACAGATTAGTATACACACTATTCAACATTAGAATAATATTCATAAATTTTTCCTACGAATGCCGTTGTTTCCTTCCCATTTCTCTGAAAAGCAGTATTTATTCATAGTTTTAAAAGTTTCTGCTATTAAGGTGCAATGGCAATGGTCCTAGGTCGTCATCGTTCAAAGCCGAGGGTCTACATTGGAGTTTTGTAGTTTTGAACTCTTGTTTATCATATGTAATTCTAGATAACTAGTTTGAATATTAGAAAAGGCTAATTAATTATACATTTCTTTGTTCCTCATTGTGACATTATAGTTGACTGATTAGTTAACTTCTAAATAACTAACTAGCAATCATTTTCCACCAATCACTAGTACCATATGCATACACTAAGCATTCAATTCATTAACTAAATTCGCAACAATGATTTAAATTTCAAGTTCAAACCGAGTTTCTAAACACATTTTGTATTTGAGTGGAAGGCACAAGCTGGTAACATATGAAATGGGACGGAACTGTTTGGATTACTTTCATTTGATGTTTCTGAGATATGAGATACAAATCTATAGTTATGTTGATTGTTCAAAAAATGGTCATATGAAATTTCTATTTTGTTGACTGATATGAGTAATATAACAGAAAGAAGATTCAAGAAGAAAAAAGAACGAAGAAACTACTTCCATTGATTACAAGCCCAAAGGTATTTATGCAAGCTGAAAGTAAAGACTTAAGGGATAAAAACCAACCCAAAAGCAAACTGAAATAACAAACAAAGGGAGTGCAACAGAATTATTGATCTAATAAGTAATCTCGTATGGATGTACACGCACGCACACGACACTTTTCATTTGTATCTACACAACAGAATTGCATCAGTATACTCACTCTAAAATATGGAGAAAAAAAAAGTAATGCTTGTAAGTAATAACAATGAAGTCAGACACAACTTTTATAGAAGTTAAACTAATTTTCACTGAGTTTCTAATTGTGAGTGCAGACCAATATTGGACAGATATGCCAATGAAGATACCTCACTTGGTGCTTGACTCATTGAACCTATTATGGTTATGAGGCAACGAGTCAGCACCTTTTGGACTACCAAGGTTTGGCTATGTGTCAGGCAAAGTACCACTTGACCCTGGCATTGAATGTGGAATTTGTTGGGGGGATGAACTCTCATTGAGTCTAGGAGTTTTTCTTGAGGGGGAGTTGACGGTGGAGGAGGAAGTCGAAGGTGCAGGTATGTTGTAAACTTCAACCTGCCAAGGGTTGACTAGGTTTGGATTCTGCGAGGGATCAAGTCCATCCCAGTTAACCTATGATAAAAAGATAAAAAACAGTAAGAATCAATATCAATAATTTGAAATATTTGATAAAATATATATAGTATATTTGTATTTAGACATCAAAATTTTCTTATCAATTAATAACATGAGCCAAAATCAAGATCTACTTAGCATTAGGAGTATTTACAATGAGAAGGCTTAGAAGGTTCTTAAACTTCATAACTATTTTTTATTGAATATCACTGGTGGAGCAAGTCAAGTAGGCAGTTTCATATAAAAACAATCGATTCTAAAATGTAATCTGATTACATAAAGTAAACATCAAGTGTACTATAAACACCAAGTATTAAGTGCAAGAACAATTTTCTGTCTCACCAAGTATCATCTAATTATATTTTCATGCATCAACTTCAACACTCGTATTTATCAATCAAATAATCTTATTACGGATTCAACTTCGGTGAAAACTATAAACACTTGAAATATAATAAGACCAAATTAAGAAAGCATATGTACCTCAAGAATGCGCCAATTAGGGACATTTGAAGAATGATTAAAGACAAAAGAGATTGTCCCCTTAAGCTGAGAAATTGTCATCTTTGAATTTGAAGATTCATATTTCTTCAAAGGAAGTTTCACTCTCATTCCAGATTCCCAACCAATCTTCATGGCATCGTCAACAGTCTTAGCATCCACCACAAAATCACGCCAACCACTAGCTGTTGGATAATACACAACATCAAATGCTGTGTTCTTCTCCGCCAATTCCACTGCGTCCAAAACCTTAATCTCATCAGTTAAATTCTCCCCTCCTTCATCCACTTCATCTGTAGTGAACTTGGTGTTCCTGCGAATTCCGACAGATATCTTTCCGGCAGAGTTTTTGATGAAAACAACAGAATCGTTGGCAACGAGTTTCTTCTCTCGTACAAAGTTTAACCAGCCACTATGTAATCTACTGAGATTTGCATAGATATATGTGTACTCCCATTCTCGGCTTTTAAGGTCGGTGACAGTGATCCTCTGAGCCTCGTCCAAATCAAGCTTGGGAAAGATCAAGTTAGCGCATTCGATAGGTACGGATAATACTCTTGCACAATCAGATTCTGTGAGAGTCTTGACATAGGAAACAAGATTGTTTCCATCGTCATCTTGATCTTGGCCGGGAACCACAGGAGGAGGAGGTTCTTGGTCAGTTATGGGAGTTAGGATCAGTTTGGCAAAGACCTCGTCGGTGTGAGGATCAACAAAGAGATCAACGGCAGAGACGATGCATGGAATGGATGGATGGTAACGATCAAGAATGGTTTTTGTGGCAGCAGTAGGGGAAGAACATGCATGTTCCAAATGACCTCGTGGGAAGTAGTAAACTTTAGAGTGAATCTTCGGAATCTTGACGTCGGGGCCGGCGCATATCTGCCATATTTTGGGGTCCACACGAGGTGGAAGAGGAAGAGACATGGTGGAGCTACTGAAGAGAGAGAGAGAGAGAGAGTATTGTTGGGTGTATGAAAGTGTTAGTTATCAGAGTGAAAACTCAGTGCAAAGAAGTTAGTTACAAAATGTTAGTTTATTTATAGTGTTTCAGTTATAGAGTTTGGATTAGCATGGGCCTAGTTTGGATGAGTTTTTCAGTTATAATCTATCTTATCCATCTTTTTAATTTAAGATGAGTTTATGAGAAATATTAAAATCAATTTATGACTAAGTTGATTTTAATAGACTCATTTGAACTTATTTACTGATGTAATCACTTGTGAGATTGTTTATGTGAACTATTAATATCAAACTATGGCTAAGTTGTTTTTCATTCCTCCACTAAGTTGATTTTTAATTATGCAGAAACCTTTAAATTTTTTTATTATTTTTTACAAACATTTTAAGAAACTCTTGTATAAAAAATTAGAATTTTTAAACATGAAATAAAGTAAATATAAATTTTTTTAAATGGCAAAATTCCAAGATAAAACAAATGAAAATTTTGATCTAAAAATCAAATTTTTCGTTAATTTGTTGTAGAGGAACTTTTTATAATTATTTAAACAAGTCTTTTAAAAAATTATTCTAAAATTTAAAAATTTAAGCACAATAAACCAATTTTTAATTTAACAGGGACTAAAACTCTACGGTGAAAAATTTATAGGGATCAAAAACTCATTTAACTCTTAAATCAAATATTAGTATTATTTGTAAATGATCTAAATCAAGAATAAAAATATATAAATGTGCATCTAAATTGAGCAATTTATTTCTTTAAAAAGTTCTAAAACCAAATTGGATAGTATTTGTCCTTTGTTTTATCCATCTACTAACAAAAAAATTAAAACGTTAACAAATTTAACTTCTTTAACTCCTTCATTGATCAACATTGTTTCCACACATCTTATTTATAGAACTCAATTATACCAACTAGTGTGGTTAACTAACTAACTAGAGTGAGGAACTAACTTTAACTCACTAACTAACTCTAACCACCTTAACTAACTTTGACTTATCTTCTAACTACTTTAACAAAATATTTGTATGAATATGACATATCAATGAAGTATAAGACCAGAGGGGAAGTTATCCAAGTAAAAATATAATGGTCAATGTATGACTTACAATCTGTAATCCCAAAGGTGTGTTTTATGAAGCTTGTTTGTTCTTGACTTTCTTGAAGGAGGAAGATCTTATTTTTGGAATTTGTGAAGCTAATGGTGAAGAAAAGGAACCAGAATGTTTAATGCTTGGTTTTCATATTGTCGAGTCTTTGGCACGAGTATACCGTGATCCATCTGGTCTTCTTGCAAGCTCAACGCTTCACATATATTTCTTTATTGAACATCTTCCATTTATTCATTCTGATTCCTATACATCACTTAGCCAATTAAAAATTATGCATTCTAAATTTATTTCATTCTGATTTCAAAATTTATTATCAACAGCATTGCATCTTATGAGATATACAATACTATTTATGTCCAAGAAAAGAAGAAACTACATGATATTGGTCGCATTCTTTATATTTTGCCAAGACTTCCATTCCTTCCTGCAATGCCTTGTTTCAAAGCCTTTTACTAAGTAGTGTTATTGATGGATAGTTTGGGATTTTCTGTTAGTGACATTGACGGCATGCAAAATGGTGGTATTTTAGCCTCACAATGGGATTTTCTACTAACCGATTATTTCAAGAAAATTAGCAACCTTGCATTGCAAATATAAGTAGTGTAAAATGAAATTAGACTATTTGACAAATAATCTAAAAGAAAAAGAGACAATTAATCTTGGAACATGGCGAAACAATAGCCATGCCCGTGACTGCGTTGTTGGGGTAATGTTTTTGTTCTTGTTGTCGATAATATGAAATGGATAACACAGTATAAGGGCTTGCAGATTCTGGTAATGTTTCATTTAGATGTTTTTCGAATACCAAAATCAACACTTGAGAATATTTTGAAGAAATTCATGTCAATCATCATAGAGGATTTCATCATAGAAGAAACCACTGCAATCATCATAGAGAAGCTTTCATAATGCGATTCTACTTATTTTTTCTTTCTAGTTTCGTTTTATAATTACCTTGTGTGAAAGAAACTGAGCCATTAAACAGACGTTTTCAAGTTATAACAAATTTTCATAAAGTACTAGCATTTACCATTGCATCTTTGTCTAGATTCTGGTGCAATCTTTTATTTATTTTTTTGGTAAACAAAAAGATATTATTCAACTGAGTACAAGGGGTACTCAAACAAACAGCAAAAGTTTAAGCAATCACACAAAATTCAAGAAAGACATTGGGTTTAACAGCCAGTCAGAAAACAAAACCCCTGATTTAGTTCCCCCTCTCCCACAAAACCAAAGCCAAGACAAAGACTTTGTTTTCAACAAAACCACACTGCTATTTGTTGCCATGCCATTAAAAATTGAATTATTAATCAAGTTTAATACTTTCTAGTAGGCGTAGCTTAAGTCCTAAACAGCTTTAGTGTTAACCAATAGTTAAAAGTCACTAGGCCATATCAAAATAGGATTGGAAATTGCAAAATTTGACAATAAAGTATAATTTTTTTATCAAGAATTTCCATATGATAGTACATAAAATAATTGAGCATATAAATGACCAAACTGATTCCGCCTCAATGCAACAAGGCAACACTGTATAGACTTTCAACCAACTCAACCAAGCAGACAGGTTTTGAAGAATCATAAAGAAAAAGAGAATTTTTACTTTCTTCCAAACGAACCATTTTAGTTCTAAATCCTTTCACCTCATATTAGTTAGTTCAAGACTTATTGACAAAGTCCTAAATATAACCCTCTCTCTTGATTCCAATCTCCTGGCAAAACTTCTCCATCTGACAACCCTTTGTATCCTCCACCATGCCATATATGTATTCTTCAGTGAACATCGTTATGGTTTCAACTTAAAACATAATACCATTTAAGAGTACAAACTTGTATAAACTTCACCGTAAATTCAGATAACAAGCCATGTATGTATCCACACAAGTAGGCCATTTTCATTTTATCAGACAATAATACAAAAGCTGATACCAATCAATATGAAAATAAGAACAAAATAATAAATGAGACGATTCCAAAACTCATCAACTTAACATTTTATCAAGCATGTGTAAGGAAAAAATTCAAATGAGTTAGACAATATAATCAACATTCTATCAAACATGTAAATGGGGGACAACGGGAATGAAAAATAAAAGAAGGCAAAAATCAAACCAGAAAATTTGTGTTTTACAAGTTGTAAGGACATTTACCTCTGATGGTGCATTTTGAAGCATAAATTCCACTAATCCGTTAGGTATGGATGAATCTCCCATTTCTACTTTAAGTGACTTCAAGTTATACAAGGTAGGGAACTCAACCTATAATGTGACAGAAAACTCTAAATCAGCATATATGGAAGAAAAAATGTTGTAATAAAAAGTTAAAATTGCTAAATTTTCTCAAAACAAATATGCTCTAAATTACCTTAAGAGTTGTTGAAGTGACTGAAAATGATTTGATATTTGCAAGCTCAACCAGCCAGTTGAGTAGAAACAAAGGAGACTCTATGTAAGTTACCCACATTTCTACATTAAGATTTACATTTTCAATAGAAGAGAGATTTATATTGCTCTCACAAAGTTTCTGTAAAGGACCATGCCCGCAATAAACAAAGGTACAAAGATTTGGGGTGGATAACTGAAATTTCATCTCAGACTTGGAAAAGCCAGTTCGTATTGTTAAATTGACTAGTGTGGCACTCACTATGCAGAGTTTTAAATAATCAAGAACTATACAACCGGTAATGACCAAAGTATTTAATTTTTTTAACGTTGAAAAGGGATTGACACGACCATCATCGCCGACACAAAAGATAAAACGATGTAGAGACAAAACCAATTTTGATGAGATGTGGTGGTGGATGCCTGTGTCTTGAGGACAATTTTGGTGGGGACTTAGAAGATGAAGACTCAATGGGAATGTCAACAAAAGAAGGAGATGAAGTGTTGTTACAACTTATATAGTTAAGATGAGATGCTACTATAACTATCATATACTAACCATATTCTAACATTATTCACTAATACAGTTAGTTAAGTGTAACTAACTAGATAACTTGGAGAGCAAGTTATCTCTAGAACTAGTCTTTATCATCACCAATCTCTTCATTATGCAATAGCCTCCCACAAGGTGGAGGTTGGTAGATATCTACCAATCCCAACTTGGATAGTAAAACATTAAAGGGTTGAGGTAGTAAGGATTTTGTGAAGAAATCTGCAATTTGAGCCTGAGAAGTAATGGGAAGCAGTTTCATCACACCAAATTCGTGATTTATGATGATTATGATTGATATTTGGTGTCTAAGGCATGTATGTTCTGTCAATTAATAAAAAAAAATTCAGAGTAAACCACCAAATTGTTCGGGGCTTTTGTAAGTCACTCTCAAATTAGTCCATGATACTTTTAATATTTCAGAATAATCCTTGTCTTTCTGAAATGTTTCTCAGTTAGGTTCCTCTGTTAGTATTTGTTGTGTGACAAAGACCTAAATGAGAAACTTTGACAAAGACAATGACTAGTTTGCAATATTAATAGACTCGGTGACTAAGTGACTTAAAGTCCAACTTGGTGTTTTACTCAACTTTTTTATTGAATTCATGACTAACTTGAACTTGGAGTATCTGCACATACCACACTCACACTTGGTAGACTTCCGGCTGGACTCTCGCTCTTCAACAACGAGATACTCAACAGGCAGATTTTCGTCTATGAAGGTTTGTGAAATTTTGATATAGAACTAGTTGATACATGGTTCATTTAGATGGTTCATGAAATTATGATATCAACTGTGTTATTCTAAAATTAGGATACCAAGTAATTTACTGTTTAATGTACTACTTTTTGGTGTTTTCATTTGCTCAATTGTGACTGAGTTGCTATGAATGGTTTTGGACTTTTGGTTTCAAATTTGAATATGAGTCATGGCGCATGGTAAAATGATTTAGGCACACTTCTTTGAAGATAAAGTATCTACGGTTGGTATGGACAATGCATAATATATGCAAGCTCTGGGGTTCGAACCCCGGCCACCACAAAAATAAAAAAGTATGCACAATTGTGAAAAAGGAATGAGTCTTCATGCACAAAACTTTGATATGAGTAAATAAGATGCTAGTACTAAGGCAAAACAAAATTGAATGACCCATCATGAGAAATTTCATAAACATTGTGTGCTAAAGAGATTATCTATTCAAGCTTACTTTTGTCAAAATGTTACCAATTTAAATGAGCTTAAAATCATAGTTCGCTTTGAGTAAAAAAAAATAAAAATCATAGTTCGATAACGTATGTAAATGGATGTAACATTGGGAGAATAAGTGACAAAATGCATTCAAACTTCAAAGGCTTGACATGAGTAGGAAAAAGTAAATTATGAATCGTTTAAAATCTGAGGTGTCACTCTCTATATTACATCCACACACTCTCTTCTTACTTATTCTCCATTTCTCACATGCTTTCATATGAGCATTACCCCATCCTCTCTATTAGGATTCAGATTTCATGTTCCATGTATTATTCTTCAATACATTAACATCACATCATTTACAAATTTAATGATATTTTGTGGTTTTGTTTCTCAATTATAAGCTACAATCATCGGTTACAAACTTTTTGTTGAAATTTGAGGCCTAACTCATTCTTACAAAACCGGCTTGTAAGGTGAGTTGGGCCTCCTCTGTATTAACTTTTATCAATTGGAGCCTAACTCATCCTTACAAAACCGGAACTCTTATCACTATCTAATCGAACACACCTCCTCATGCTCACGACAGGGTTTCCAGCACACACTACTAGAAACTCTCGAATTTCCTGCGGAATTACTTGCGGATTTTGCCATGGATTTGCACTCCCAGGTAATACCTTCGTGGGTAATTATTTCCTGAGGATTTTAGCAACCGCAGGAAACTTTCCTGCGGAAATTTCCTCAGGAACAGTGAAAAATATCCGCAGGAAACCTTTGGTCAGAGTGGGAGTAATTTCCCTGCCCGTGAATGTTTCCTGCGAAAATACCGCAGGTATTTCGGCAGCAAACTCTACATGTAATTCCGCAGCAGTGCTGTTTCAGCAGGTAAATCCTCAGGAAACAGTACCAATCCGCAGGAAAGTTACTGGCTATACTATACATAATTTTCATTTATTTCTATGAAAGAATGCCAAAAACCATATTAAAAGCCGTTTTTAATTTTGTTTGATATAGAATTTTATTATAAACTATCTTTAGTCAAATTTGGGACTTAGCATATGCTTCTTTTTAAAACCATATAAGGAGTAAAAGATCCTAAAATAGCATACACTAAAAACAAACAATGGCAATATAAACTTGTTCATTGTAACAAAAACACTAGTCATAAAATACATCAAGTCTCCATATGAAGTTACAGAAGGGAACATGATTCATGTTATGGAAGTAACTACAATGTAATTTTGCACTGTCTTATGCTCTTAGTCTTGCGGCTTGCTCTTCTGCCAATTGTTTCTCAAACCTTGTAGTTGCCTCTTCAACTTCGACTCAATCTACAAAACCATATTCAAGTTCACAGTGCCCCTGTTTCTCTCTCCATTCTCAATTACATGACAAGAAAAATTTCAGAACTAATGCAGGTGCCTTATTTTTTTCTGTTTTATCATCAAACAACAAAATGAACCCCACAACTTGAAACTCTTCAATTAAAACCAACATGCAAA
>Ga0315915_1010318_pt1 | contig 10390 bp, 4 predicted proteins | sample MpolbnodulesMG_FD_207738 | JGI IMG/M metagenome (GOLD analysis project Ga0315915, IMG submission 207738) | Medicago polymorpha root nodule microbial communities from Los Angeles, California, United States - branched nodules | ecosystem: Host-associated > Plants > Roots > Nodule | place: USA... | reverse complement strand
ATGTTTATGCAGCTATTGGTCATATAAATCTTTATGGAAGGTACGTTACTCTCGTGTTTTAAATATATAATATATAGAAGACTTTTTTTACACAAGTTGGTAATTATGTTAGAGTATGCAGTCATAAAGTACACAAGTCTTTGATAATTGTGTGTCCATAAAGAAAATTCATAGGTTAATATCTGCAGAAGGAAGAAGAAACAATGCTTGGGTTTGTGAATTTACAACTTAATTAATGATATAATTTTTATAATGCAGGAAATGGCATATCTATTAGCTGCAACATGTTAAATAGATTGTGTCACAGATCTTCTGCATGAAGCCGGTAGATCACATTGTCCTACAAAGTTATGTGATAGATATTAATTTTCTGCTGCTATGGCATTCTTGTCTTGGTTTATTTCAACAGCTTGATATCTTTTTAATGTTTGGTTTTTAGTTTTACCTTCTTTGTTAAAAAATTATCTTGCTCCTTGTTGATAAATATGAAATATGAATGAAAATGCTTCACATGACAAAACCATTATTTCTTTGGCATATATTCATGTTCTTGTGAATAGAATTTTGATGACAATAGGTACAATATACTAGAAGAATTGAATGTATGATTTTTGGTAAGGAAAAAAATATAAATTTTTAAGTTTAGGAGGCATAAGTGCAAAATTTTGGGGGGATATTTGATCATAACCTAAACAGTTAACAGAAAAATTTGATGGATGGGGTAAATTGATTAACGTTATGCAATTTCAGGGGGATAATTGAAGTTTTGTTAATTTTAGGAGGATAATTGATGAAACTTACAATTTCGAAGGAGAAATTGCCTATTTACTCCATTTTATTCTCTATAAGGAACAAATTTGACCTATATTCGAGTTTCTTTAAGATCAAATCAGTCATATTAATTTAGATATTTACTACTAAAAATGAATTATTGATATCATGATGCTTCAAACCCAAAGCCTATCTATTCAAATTGACCCTCAAAGTAGTAGATTGCTTGAAGGTTGAGTTTTAAATGTCACTCTCAGGTGAAAATACATGACGTGATGCTGGCATAAAGACACTAGAGATCGAATTGAGGGTTAGTTTCAGATTTTTTCAAAAAAAAAAATCAATTTTTTTCTTTAAAAAAATCAATTTTTTCATTTTTAAGTGTTTGTTTAAGATTTTTAGAAAAATCATTTTATCAAAAAAAATTATTTTGACCCTAAAATGAAAAGTTATTAGGGTTATTTTTTTCTCAAAATCTATTTTTTCAACAAGGAGATAACACGTGTGCATGTTAGAACTAATTTTTTTTTAAATGGATTTTTATGGTTAGTAGGCAAACATAAATAACTTAAGATTTATCTCTAAAGAAAAAATCTCTAAATTCTTTTGACACAAAATCTATTTTTTTTAAAGCTGAAACAAACTCACCATGAATAAAACTTCAACCAATGTTATGTTGAAGGGGGTTATGCAAAATTTGGTATACATCTTTCACCATTTCACCAGCTACTGCAATAGATTGAATTCAGATTGGACATTTTTCTTCCCTAGATTTTGTTGCAGTTAATTAAATTAAATCTTGAGAATAGACTTGTCCTTTCTTTTCTAACATTAAATATAGTGAAATGGACTGATTTTTGTTCAAACCATAAAGCAATCAAGGGGCCCCTATTAATTTATTACTTACTTCTGATTAATTTGTTGTGTATGGCAAATATTTATTTCCTCTTTACCCTCTCAGTTTTGGCTCTTTTTATTTTCTCTACGTTTATTGCCTCTCTCACGCCTTCTCAAAATAGAGTAAAAAGGACAAGTTTTACAACTAATACTACCAGTTAATTAACTAACATACTAATTTGAAAATGTCAAATTAATTTCTGGTCACAGAAAAGTAAATCATTAAGTTAATATTTCAATGGTAAGTTGGTCCAAGTAGAGTTAGAGCTATACATCTAAACCAGGACATTACATTCAAGTCTTATGAACTAGTAGAAAAGATGTGCTCTAGAGCCTAGAGGGAAGACTCCATTAAATATGATCACCCATAATTTTTAAAAGGAAAACACTAAATAAAATGTTAATGAGTGTCTTAAGACAATAAGTTAAGAAAACAAACATATTATTATTTTCATAGAAAAAGTTAAGAAAACGAACATATTATTATTTTCATAGAAAATGCGTATTGAACTTTTAAAAATTTAAAAATATTTTTTCCAATAAAAATAATTTACTTTTAATTTTTGAAAATTTCCAAAAATTATTATTTTAAAATTTTATTAACAAGTGTGATAAAGACACTTATTAATATGACCTCAAAAAAAAAAATCAAGGAATCAGTGAATACTTCTTACACTGAAAAATTTCAAAACACTCTTAATTTATAAAAAGTTGTCATACTTTTATTTGGCCAATTTAATTGATGAAATTGTTCTTGAGGAATTAACACATCGGTAATTTCCAATTTTCAATAATTAAAAAATAATATGACATTAAATGATTGAATCTTGATCTTTTTTAAAAAAAAATGATTGAATCTTGAATACGATATCCAATAATATTATAGGGTTATTAGAGAGTTCGCCGTCAAATATTTTTTAACTAATTCGCACCAAATTATTATTTTTTTCTATATGATTCTAATCTTTTTTATTAAATTATTTTTTATCTCTGCAAAATAAAATAAAATGGTTTAACAAATAGGGAAGGATATGGTCAAATTCAAACAGTCAAAGTCCGGAAAATTTGTTCTCATGTGTTTGTTCGTGCAAGAAATTTCTGAAAGCAAACTGCACACATAACTTAATACTAATCCAACCTAGCACGTTATCTATAAAATTATGAATAGCATATCCTTGACTTCAATAACTTCAAATAAATGTTAAGGAAGAGTACTTTTTCACTCTTTTGTCTATCTCTTTTGTACTTCCTCCGTTTCTTTCTGATTATAAGTAAATTTATTTTTTTGGTTAATTTAATTAATGATGTATATAGTTCATAATATAAATCATATATCATTGATTGAATGAAACTAAAAATTTAAATTTGCATATAATTAGTAACGGATGGAGTATTTATTTATTTATTTATTATCATTCACACGTTTTTCATATTTTCTCTTTATTTGTTCATCTTTATTTTCTACACTACTATCACATCCAACTGACTGAGATACTATCATTTTTCAATTGAAAAATCTTCGACAAAGTATACTATTATTAACATTCATGATAAATATGATACAAGTGTCAACTAATCTAGTTCACAAAGTTACTCCAACACAATGGAAGAATCTTTTTCAGGGCAATGACAAATACCTTCCTACAACAATATACTAATATCTAGCTGGAGAGGAAGTCTTATAAAGATACAAACAAAATAAAATTATTTAGGCACACACAACAATGAAAAAAATCAAATGATAAATAAATTAGTTATATCATTCAAAATCATTAAACCAATTTATCTTTAAAAAAATAAACACTTATGTGTGTGTACCCAAACATTTTGCATTTGAGTTTGTCCCTAAGCAAGACTTTCTCCTAGCTAGAAAATGAAACAAAAGACAAGTACATCTATACAAACCTATGAAGCCCGGATACAGATACGAGTGCAGATACGATACGATACATGTACGCGAATACGTAAATTTTTCAAAATTTAGGATACGATACGGTTAAGATACGTTAACAAAAAATTTATACTAAAACTTATATGTATGTAAAATACTTCAAGAAAATAAACATTACTTAAAAGTACTTAACACAAATTTTATTTAATGTTGATTAACTAAATCACCTCTCTCTCGTTACTTTCATCCACAAGAAGTATAATTTTAAGTGGTTCATCGAGAAACAATTTTAGGTATGAATATCTAAAATTGAATCATATACATCTCTACTGAATGTTTACAACATTGTCTCACTTTTTTACTAATCATCTCTTTGTAGGATACGTATGTGTGAAGTATCTTACAAGTATCATTGTGTCTCTGTGGAGTATTGTATAAGTATCCGTTAAAATATTTTTTAAAAATTTAAATAATTAATTCTGATACTTCGTGGGTGCGTATCCGCGAGTATCCGTGGAGTATCGGTATCCGATACGAGTACGTCTCCATTTTGGAGTATCCGGGCTTCATAGATACAAACCAAACAAAATGGGTTTGGACTACACGGAAATGGATGATACAATTAAGGAACATGGCCGACCCAATGTATTTTTAGGCTTAAAGAGAAATTTAAATAGAAGTCTTTTAAGTGCGTTTAGAGAGAATAAGGCAAAATTAACAAAAAAATTCATAAGTTCCCTCAATTGAAAGTAATTCTATATGATGTATGTTAGACACTAAATAAATATGAGTACTTTGTCAGCTAGAAATCAAACTTTGGTTTGTTACATTGTGACAGTATATCCTCTTTTGCTATATTCATAAGTTCCCTCAATTGAAAGTAATTCTATTTGATGTATGTTACACACTAAATAAATATGAGTATTTTATCAGCTAAAAACCAAACTTTGGTTTGTCACATTGTGAGTGTATATTCTCTTTTGTTATAATCAACTCCGTTAGTGGGTATGTCGTTCTCTACTCATTATTTCTTCTGGACTATTTGGTTTACCACTATTTGGGTGCTTTGGAAGGAAAGGAATAACCGGGATTTCCAAAATACGGTTTCCTCTCCTTCTACTCTCATTAAAAAAGTTAAACGCTATTCATTCCTTTGGTTGAGATCGAAACAGGTGGCTTTAGCTTATGATTACCATGATTGGTGGAAACATCTTATTCTTTGTATGGATGTTATTATGTAATTTTATTTTTTGCTAGTGCTTTGTGTTTTGTACCTTAACTCTCTAAATACTTGTCGGTGTTCCTTCTTTGCACACCTTGTGCGGAGGGAAATACCGTTGGTTTAGTAATATATATATATCATTTTGATTTGTTAAAAAAAAAACTCGTTAGTGGGCGACCTTTTATATATATATATATATGAGTAATGGAGACAAAAGCAAATGGTTATGTGCATGGACCGAAGAATGAATTGATTGAAATGCTTGAAGTAGTGGTTCTTCCAGAAATGTCTGGAATCAATGAGGAAAAAATAGTGAAATATAAACCCAGAGATCATGTTTGAGGTTGATGATGTTGTGGGGGTGGAAGGAGCAACGAGGGAGAGAAGAAAGAGAAAAGTGTTGTGGTGTGGGAGATGTATGATAAAATTTAATACAACCTCAAAATCTAACCCATAATCACATGTGGTCCATCATGGGAAGATTTTCACCTTTTCCACTTGAAATGCCGCCTTCATTTATACCCGTTAGGGAAATATTAATTTGTGCCCGTAGACACGTGTTAAGGATTCCATTAATAGAAATTACGTATCAAAAATTATGTTAATTTATTGTTTAAAAAATTTAATATTTACCATTAGTGATAAGAAATTTAATGTTTAACATGTGCCCTAAGGGCACAAGTTAACATGACCCTACTGATTTATTTTTTTTAATTAATTAAAAGTCTACTCATATTCTCTTTTTTGACCGGCCAATCATATCTTTTTATAATAATAAATATAGCATATTAATTTAATCAATTTATTAAGTTCTATTCCCTTAAAAAAAAATAAAGTTCTATTCCTATTCTCAAGTAGAAGCCAGCAACCATGGGGAAATTAGGGGTGACAGAGATACCCTAAATCATACATTCAAGAACAATTACACTCAAAGTTCCAATTTCTCAAAATTTCCAGCACTACCACACCTTGATACTTGATTTTTGGTTGAATTCTACATGATTGTATTGCCTCCACACACACACACACGTGTGTCTATATATATATATTTGTGTGTGCGCGCACGCACAAGCACGCGTGCGTGTTCGTGTTGAAAATAATATTTAATATAGACATTATTTACCAATTGTAAGAGATCATAAAATAACAAAATAATATTGAAATTATACAAATATAAATTAATTTTTTACTTTTACAAATTTTAATTACACACTACTTGTCTTAATATATTTAGAACAATCGACATTGAATTCGATTGATAGGAATCTGAAGGCAAAAAGAATTTAAGGTTCAAATAACCAATAAAATACCTAGCATTGAACTTCGAGTGAACATGTTTACAAAATTTGACGTACGAAAATATTTTCAAAGATAAAAATATGATGCCTAATACGGAGCTTAAAGCCCTTGCTTTAGTGACAGCCCCCTTAGGTCGGCCCTGTTATGGAACTAAATGTTAATCCATGCGTATCTGTGGAAATTATAAAGGGAACTAGTTTGCCTTTATTCAAAGAAAAATAATTAATATTAGAAAAAAGAATTTAATATTAAAAACAAGATAGAGAACACATTCAATGGTTTAGATTTTCATTGGAGGTGAAGTCATTGAAGAGAATTTTTTCCCTCCTTGACAAAGCATTTAAAACTATTTTTCCTTCTCTTTTATTTATACATTTTTTCTTAATACGCATGAAATGAAAAAAAATTTAATTATCATGGTACAGAGGAGTACAACGTTAACTTTATTTCTTAATTTATATGAAATTGTTAAAAGGATATATAATTTATTTCCTTAAAAAAAAGATATATAATTTATATTGTTAAATACTAATGTTGTAAATTGTATTGTGCAAATTTATACCCAAAACATTAACCTAGTGAGTAAAAGAAAAATTAAGCAAGGTAAAAAGTAAAACTATTACTAGAAGAGTGATATTGAATTGAATTGAATGGGAAAATAATGAAGCGGCGTAGTGCCCTTATGTCTTTTTTTTATTTTATTTAAGAAGATAAATTAGCCCGCCTAAATTGACGCTAGAAAGAATCGAATCTGAGACCTCCAAGAGGAGCACATTCTCAGGTCCCAAGTCAATACCACCAAATCAACCTGGGTTGCGTAGTGCCCTTATGTCATTGTCACATTATACTTCAATCCTTGGCTGTTCACTTTGTTCCCCCACAGAGTGAGAGTGCATATCCTCCCAAGTACATTCTTGGCATTTTCTCTTCTTTTCTCATTAAGCCCCCACATTCACTCACTCTTTATTTTTCCTTCTCTGCTTTCAACTCTTCAATCCCTTCAATTCCACTTCCCTCTCTCTAATGGATGCAAAAGCAAAACCCTCTTCGGAATCTTTCAAGTATCAGGTATACTAATTCTAAATCACACCCTTATGAAATGTTACACACACATTTATGCTTTATAGTGGAACATGCACTTAGGTTTTTCCTCTTCTAACCTTGTTTTCTTTCTCTTATGATATTTTCAGACATGGTTCTTGAAAGTTTCTATCCACTGTGAAGGATGCAGAAAGAAAGTAAAGAAAGTTTTGAAGCGCATTGATGGTACTTTTACTGTTACTAGCTACTAATAAAAAGAGAAACTTGCTTCAAATTTCAAATCTTTTTTACTAAGCATTCTTCTTTCTTCTTTTACCATGCAAAACTATGAAGGTGTTTTCACTGCAACAATTGATTCACAACAACAAAAAGTAACAGTAACTGGAAATGTTGGTGTTGAGACCCTTTTAAGGAAGCTGGTCAAAGCTGGAAAGTACGCTGAGATTTGGCCGGAGAATCTTGACGGGAAGGGAAAAAACTCCGGCAAAGAGAAGAAGAAGAAGAAGAAGGATCAGAATGAACCAAAAGAAGCACAAAGCTTGCAAAACAAGGGAACTGAAAGTGTTACCAAGTGTGAAAATGAAGGTAAAAACAAGAACAAAAAGTCAAAAACTGGGCCCGGAGAGTCGCCGGAAAAGTCACCGGCCGGTAACCATGTTCCTCCGGTGAGTGGTGGAGGTGGTTCTGATAATAATAAGAAGAAAAAGAAAGATGGGTGTAGTGGAAATGGAAATGGAAATGCCAATGGAAGTGATGGTTTGATTACAGTAGCTAAGAGTGGACCAGCACACAGTGGATTCCAATTCCAGAATCTTGATCAGACTATGGCCCACCATGGGAATCTCAGCCCTACACGTCAGCAATCAATCTTGTATCCATCAGAAACTAGTTATTACCCTCCAATGGTTTATATGTCATCAGCTTACAATAGATTGTATCCTATGGGAAGAGTTGGTGATCCTTCTTGTTATGTTCCATCTTCACCCTACACGTGTCCTCCTAGCTTTGTAGATCAATATGGTACTTATCAGGTTCAATCTGGACCGTTGGTTCCTTTTGAGTTATTTAGCGATGAAAATGCTAATGGATGTTCCATTATGTGAGGATTGTGAAGAAAATGTTTCACTTTTGTTTTGGTTTTTTGGTCCAAGAAGACACTCCTAGGTAGTTTTGCAGTGATAGGTTTAAGGGCTGTTTTACAAGGCATATACATTGTACTCTCTTTGGTCCTGTAAGCCTTATAAGGGCTGTTTTTGTACTTTAGGCATCTCAAAGCTGAAATGTTATATTTTAGCTTTGTTTTTTGTTATGGATCTAATAGTAAATCATGGACTAAATGTGCACCTTTGAGAGAAATATATCTAAATTATGTTAAAAGTTTTACATAAATTTGTCATGAGAGAATTGGTGTGTGTATGTTAGATATCATCATATCAACTAATTTATTCAAATTGTTATATATATATAAAAAAAAAAAAAAGAAACACACGAAATTTGAATACAAGTGAATCTATTTAGAAGGAAATTATCTCTATTTAGAAGGAAAACACGTAAACTTTCATTATTTGAACATTAAAATATAGATGTTGTATGTGATACTATAAGTGTATACCTTTATCTTTCACTTTTTATCTTATGCAACTTGCTTATAAAAAGTATGCACAAAAAAGACACATCCTAAATGACATTCAAATTTTAATGTGCAAAATCATTTTGCAAAAGGTAATTAATATTCAAGATAAACCAGTTAAAAATTAGCATGTGGAAAAGGCAATTTTTTTAGAAAAGTTGTTTCAGAAAAGAAAAGAAGCAATACAAGGACTAAAAATGTGATAAACAAAATGGGGGCATTTGCTTATACTTGTTTATTAAGAACTAGAGTATTTTAAATCTGAATGAGGGTAAAGGGAAAGAAAAAATGGTGGAGGGTCTAATTTGAAGCACACTTTGTGAGTAAGCAAATGTATATTAATATACAAGACAGTAGGCAAAAAAAAAGACAACATTTGTGATTGAATTTTGGTCTTTTTTTGGGACATTTAAATGTGGCAGGACTATTCTTGTGGGGAAAAAGTTGGAATTTATTAAAAGCACTTTATATTGGGGCCATTTAAATCTCAGTGAAAAGTAATTCATATTCTAAACTTTAAACCTTAAAACTAGAGACTCTATTTGAAAAGCTTCACAGTTAGAGATATATTATTAGTAAAGAGAGATTTGATTCACATAAATTAAAGTGGTTTATAAAAAGAAGATTATAAGACTATTGGGCATGATTGTCATGGAAGTTTTTTGCATCAACCAAAATATTATAACACTAAAAATGTGCATTCTTTGCTTCGATATTTCCTTTTTGTGTAGGCTTTCGACTGAAGCTAAAAATTTTTTTAGTAATGTTATGGTCTTACTCTTTATTGAGTATAGTGCCTTTATTTGTAATTTTCAATTCCTTGAAAAAAAATATAAGGTTCAAAAGAATTATTACTTTTCCTGAATCAAACAGCAGCACTCTGCTATGAGGTTTTAAGGAACTGGTCGAGTTGGATGCAATATTTATGTGATTTTTATGTTTTATAGTTTTTTTTTTTTTGCAATGTTGAAGACTTTGTAAAAAAAATTTCAATCTTTTTATCCAATCTTGAATGTGATATAGCAGAACACGATAATAAGGTAGTAAATTTAGAGGATTGAAAACCAGAGTTTGAGAAATCTGATAAAAGGTTTGAAAGGTTGTAGATTTTTTCACTAAGAAATTCTGTAGTTAGGAAGTGATTTATACTGGAAGAATGTATGGATTACAAATCTGATAAATAAAGGTTGATTTTCTTTATCTATGTTTTTTCTTTGAAAAATAAATAAATAAAGGTTGATTATTACTTCTTTTTTTCCTCCTTTGTCCATGTTTGAACCCAGAGTCTCAAAATTCTTATACCTTAACTCAAATTAGTTGAGCTATCCAACCCTCAATCTAGATTATCACTTATTCTTTGACTTGTGAATAGCATTACACATGGGCAATCATTAACGGATTTAAGTTTAGAAATAGTCATAAGTGCTTTTTTGTCCAAGCAGTTAAGAGCTTGATTATCATCGACAAAAAATTCTCAAAATCAGAATTAACGGATTATGGCAAGAAATTAACGGATTAACCAAAATCTGTAAAGCAAAATCTTTGAATATAAAAGGAACGAATAATTCTAAGTTCAAAATTTTCATATGTACAACCTTTGAATATCATAACTATCTAGAAAACACTACTTGACCAAGGT
>Ga0315915_1010316_pt1 | contig 10391 bp, 6 predicted proteins | sample MpolbnodulesMG_FD_207738 | JGI IMG/M metagenome (GOLD analysis project Ga0315915, IMG submission 207738) | Medicago polymorpha root nodule microbial communities from Los Angeles, California, United States - branched nodules | ecosystem: Host-associated > Plants > Roots > Nodule | place: USA... | reverse complement strand
GATATTAATGTTTTCAATTCTTGAAATATGTGCATTTATATCATATATTTACTTCAAAACTATAGTAATTGACAATCTCTATTTATTTAGGAAATGGAGAGGATCTTCACCCGTGAGCATGCACATGTGTGTGAAGATTGAAATGGTTTTGTGGATATAAATGAGATTGTCAAAATCCATTTTCAAATTCAAGTTATATTGTAAGTTATATAATATTAGTACATTGTAATTAGAAATTTTATTCATATCTGAATGAGTATGTAACACATAATTAGAAATTTTTATTATGTTTTCTTCAATCATTAAAGTTGAATCCCATACAACTTATGATTTTTTTTGATGAACATAAAATATCATCTTTCCTCTCATCTATTTCATCGGAAATTTCAGTTGGAATTATTTTGGTTGACCAAAAATGATTGACAAATATTTTTCTAAAGTGCTGGAGACTACAACCAATGATATTACCAATATTCAGACAAAAGCATCAAATTGGCAAAGGTATGTTTTACTTAGTTATAATATATCCCGCTAATTGTAGTCTCTAACCCCTAGGTCGTAGAGCGGATGGGTAATAGCTCTTCCATCTAGTTTTTTTATGGATAATCTTGGTTCATGCTTGATTTGGAGTCTTATGTTAGACGATTATGAGTATGGAAATGAGATTCAAGACTCAAATTTCATAGTAATATATTGTATACTAATATTAATTTCTATTTTGATACCAGATTCTATCATATTAATATATTTTCAGATACTTGAACCTTATAATATATCCCGCTAGTTGCAGTCGGTAATCCTTATGTCGTAGAGCGGGATGAGTAAGAGCTTTGCCTTCTAGTTCTTTTCTTGATGATCTTTGTTTATGCCATATTTGGAGTATTATGTTAGACGGTTCTGAGTTTGGAAATGAGATATAACCTCTCAAATTTCTTAGGAATATATTGTATACTATTATTATTTTCTATTTTGGTACCGAATTCTATCATATTAATATAATTTTGTTAATGTATTTTCAGATACTTGAACCAAACAAATGAAGATTTTTTTATGAAACAAGTTGAAAGGAATGAGCTCGAAACATATGATGATACTTGGATCAGAGACGAGCCGTTAGGGGCGGAGTCCACGTTTTCACGGGAAGGTACGACAGAAATTTCCCTTTGGCTTCGTGGGGAGGAGCGAGGATTGGGAAATTATACTCCCGAGTGTTTCGGATCGAGTATGCTCGCCCTACACGGAGAATACTTGTGGTTTTCAAAGATATAAAGTTCATATTCTCTTTCTCCGACTTTCAGCGAAGTGTACTCCAACAGATGAAATTGTCCCCTTCACAACTACTCTTGAACTGCTTTTATGAAGGTATTCGAGCTAGTTTGTCAGTACCTCCAGGTCAACCCCTCCAAAAATGTATTTTTTACCCTAATCTTGAGAAATGAGAAAAGTTGCATAAGTGACAAGAAGTTATCATGCATTAGTACAACAAATACAATTGACAAAATATTTGTGGAGGTTCGATGGTTCTGAATATTAATTGTGGTGAATGCAGTATTCATTGTGGTCACCTTTTTGGTGGCTTTCTTTGTACTCTTCTTCTTCTTTCTATGGTTTATACCGTTAAATATTGGATTGGCGGTGACATTTAACAGTCTGTATAATCTAGGAACTTGAGTGGTTAACATAAAATATAAAGATGATAAGTGAGCGACAAGAGTTAATGATAGCAGAATTGAAGAGACAATTATGGTTAGCAATTCCTCTATCCTCAATTGGAATCGTACAATACATTCTATGGTGCTTCCATGGCCACTTCCTTTGCATCTATTATTGACTTCACATTACTTGTATATACAGTTATTTCATTCATTTCTGCCTCATATATTATATAATTTTTCTCCTGTTAGTTTTCTTTGCATGTAATGTAACATACTAGTAAACCTTAAAAAAATTAAAACATATTGCCATATCATGTACTAGAATAAATTATAAGAAAATTGTAACTCATATTTTTTTTAATATGCACAATTCAGTCCAATTTTGCTTATATGTCAATTTAGTCAAATTTAATAAAACTTAGTTATATTATGTCTCCACTCTCAATTACTTAGTACATGCATAAATGTTTTGATTAGATGGGAATTATTAGTGCATTGGACACATTTTGTGGTCAATCAAATGGAGCAGAATAGTATCATGTGCTTGTAATACATATGCAAAGAGTCATGATTGTGGTTTCTATTGTGAGTGTATTCCTTGTCATCATATGGGGAAATACAAAACAAATTTTGGTTGTTACGCATCATGACAAAGCCATATCCAAGGAAGCTGGTTCATACACATTTTTTCTAATCCCGAGTTCATTCACATTCGGTGGATGTATGATATGAGTTATGTGTAACTCTTCACTTTAACATTGTCGTTTATCATTTGTATTTGTATGAATGGATATTACACAACCTAGTGGCGTTCATCAATCGGGTAATTCATTTTGTGTTTCTGATGAATCAAAGATTCAAGACCCTCTCAGCTATTTTAATTATCATATATAAGACAAACTAACGTTTTTGTTTATCAAAATGTAAGACCATCCACAATTGAGCTTCCCTATTTTTTTTCGTTCTGAATCATATTTATTCGACGCGAAGCAAATCCCTTAGATTTATTACATTTACTCAAATCTGAGGGGATGAGTTCCACTTGAGTGGTGATCTTCATGGAGTGCTAAAGAAGGTTATATGTCTAAAGTCATCACTTATTCACCAGTTAGAAGTTGAGAAGTTAAATCTTGAACGTGCATTGGATGTCGAGAAAACTCTGTTAAAGAATGGTTTCTTGGTGTTATAATCATTTTTGTTAACACTTTATTGAAGGCAAACTATTCGCAGTATGTGTTGATGGAACTATCTAAAAATATTTCGAACATGAAACGCTAAAATAAATCAAAGAAGGGAAAATGTAAAGTTAGAAAAGACAAACTGTTTAACAATAGTTCTCTTCATTCAGAAGAGAATCTGAATGATACAATACATAATCAAGCAAAAGTAAATGTTAATTTCTTATTCTCTTATAGTTTCAACTTTGTAAGGTAATAAGTTCGTAAATGTCACATTGTTTGGGGTTATTGTTTATTATATGTGGAGATTTAATCATATTTCATTGAGAGGCTGTTTAATGTATCATGCTCCATATGTCTATAATTAAACCTCAATTATCTTTTTTATGATTGAAGTTAAAAATGTATAAATTACTTTCAATATTTTTATCAATTGTAATATTTGTATTTATGCCCTAAATTTTCACTTTCCATATTAGTTGCACACATTTTCATTACCTCTATCTCTTTCTTGGAATTTTTTTTCCATCTCTTCCAAACTAACTGTCTCAATTATTGAATGAAAACTTCTACTTGTTCAAATTCAAATCACGAGTGAATTTTTCTTATTGATAGTGATGAATATAAAGTGTTGTGTCTTATATACATCCGTGTGGACAAAATATATTTTTTGTGTTTGTTTACTTTCTTTTTTATGTGTTTAGGTGGTTTGTTTTTTTTTCTAGAATCTTAGAAAATTCATAAAGAAGTTAAAAGAAAAATGAGGTATTATTATTCTCTTATAGTTTCAAATTTGTAAAGTAATAACTTTGCAAGAGTCACATTGTTTATGATTATTGTTTTTTTTTTTTGAATTGATTAAGCTCAAATAACATCAAGAAATTTACATTTCTCAAATACAACAACCAAGGTTTGCTATTTATATTGACAATTTGATGTACTCTATTAAAATTATTTAAAATATTGTATTAGAGTCGTAATCTCACTCTACCCCCTATTCTATTCTAATCTATTATAAATAAAAGAGTTATGCCATTGGCGAGATGTCATGGTAATTTGCTTATTTGTTTAAAAGAGTGTAATCATATTTATATTTATTTATTTATTTGAGAAATGTTTCATTATCTAATAAAAAGTTTATATTTGCCGGTGAGAGTACATGATGAAAGTATTACTTTTGTCATACCAGATGAAGAATTGTTTTCTTTATAAACTAAATGTTTAAATAAAAAAGAGAAAATTTATAGTATACTTAAAAAGAAACTTCCTTCTCTAGCTGTGTCCATAATTAAACCCCAGTTATCTTTCTTGTGATTAAATTTAACAATGTATAAATTATCTTTAATATTTGTATCAATTATATTATTTTTATACATTCCCTAACTGTTGACTTTGCACAATAGTTGCACAGTACCTTCAATATTTGTATCAATTGTATGAATTACTTTTATTTGTATCAATGTATGAATTACAACAAATGTTATATATATGCATAAAAATATTAAGCGTAAATATACTTTTGAGAAGTTAATATGTGATAATTCTATAGTTTTATTCAAGCACTTGTATTTCAATGCTGAAGGTATTTTTCTTTGTGTTTGTTTATTTTTTTTTTATGTGTTTCGGTGATTTATTTTTTTTCTACCATCTTAGGAAATTCATAAAGGTGTTAAAAGCAAAATGAGATATTAATTTCTTATTCTCTTATAGTTTATATTTTGTAAGGTAATAACTTCGTAAGAGTTATATTGTTTAGGGTTATTGCTTATTTTTTGTGGGGATTGAATCATATATCATTGAGAGGTTGTTTAATGTACCAACCTTCATGTGTCTATAATTAAAGCTCAATTATGATAGAATACCCCAATTTTATAGATTTAAATTTTAGATTTAATAAAAATAAATTTGCTGACAGTTTTAACTTCGTGCAATATAGATCTGATAAACTGAGTGACGTAAAAATTTAAACTACACAAGAATTGTATCCATACCAAACAATAATTATTTTATTGTATTAAAGAAGCAATACTTATGTAGATTGAATCCTCTAATGAATTGATAAAAAAAAAATGGGCGAGAAGATGTTGGTAAAGTTTGATAAGTATTGAAGTGTGATTGATGAAATAATGGGTGTCGTTGTTGTTTTAGATCCTATGTACAGAACTGATTTGCTTGAATACTATTACAGAATCTTCTATGGAAATGATGATGATCATCAAGTTAAGTCAATCCGACATTTGTGTTATGACTTGCTTTATGATTATCAATCGAGAATGAACAATGATTCTAGTGGTGATTCTCAAATGGTGGATGCTAATGTTGGTAGTGATGGTTTGAATTTTTTTTATTTGTTTGTGATTAGGAAAAAAAGAGCTATAACTTCATATGTTAGAACAAAATTGGATGTTTATTTAGATGAGGAAGTTTTACCATGAAGTCCAAATTTTGATATTTTATTGTGGTGGAAGTTCAATGGTTTCAAGTATCCAACACTTCAAGCAATTACAAGAGATGTGTTGGCGATTCATGTTTCTATTGTAGCTTCTGAATTTCAGTACTAGTAGTTATATTGTAAGCCGACTTCATTGGACCACTATAGAGGCTTTGATGTGTGCTAGAAGTTGGTATGGAGTGCTGAGAACACGGGTAAATTTTTAATTTATTCATCTGAATATGAATGTATTTGAATTAATTAATAGTTTTGTTTATTTTAAAGATTGCCATTGTTTAATTGTGTTTTATTGATAGGTAATTTTAATTCTAATGTGGGAAATGAAAATGTTATTTTACTCGTTGAAATAGAGTATGATGGTGAAGGTATTATGTTTACACTTTGCATTAAATTTGTCAAATTAAATGTTTATAATCTAACATTTATTTTTCAACATCAGTGAACCGTTGATAAGCGACGTTTGTTCAGTTGCAATCTCCCATCTTAAAGATGATTTTTAGCAAACTTGTTCATTTGGATTTTTTTGTCTTAATGATATTTAGAAAGAACTTAAAGATGTTATGAGCTCTTTACAAACTTTTGATGTTTTGAATATGGATTGGTTAAGAGTTGTAATGAAATTTATATAGAATTTGCAGATGTTCTAAGCTTGTTAGAAGCTTTCGTTTTAATTATCTTGGCACTAAACATATTTTTTTACTGTGATGTTCTGATCTCTAATGATTTTAGAAGCTTTTGTTATTATCTCTTTTTGTTACTGTGAAGAGAAAAAAAAATTTGCTATAGTTTTCGCTGGTGGGGTTGGGGCTAGGCCGGGTCGGAAAACCTGTCTCTGTTAGGGCAGGCCTGAGTGTAAAATTTCTATCCTCGACAGGGTTTGGGGGCGAGGCCAGGTACAATGAAACCCACCCCGCCCCGTCGTCATGTCTAATATTAGTTTTTAGATTTAATTGCAGTTTTGACTTTTCTAATTTTTTAATTGTACGATTTTGAGCCTCCAACTTTCAATTTGGCGTTTTTTTAATTGTACACTATTCTAGCATAAGATGTGCTTAGAATAGAAAAATGCAATGGAATCAATACAAAACGAGTCAAAAGGCCACAAACCATATCAAAGTGGTCACTAAAAACAATGACTAAGAATCCCCAAACAACTCAACGGACTTATCTACCAATGATTCAAATCGAAAACAAAATTAGGATTCCATATTTTTAGCTACCACCTACCTAGATCTTAATTATATCAATAATTTGTCCCTTTGTGGATTCATTTATATTGAAAATCCTATTATTTATTTATTTTCAAATGCCTGAGCCACATGACATTCATGAAGCCTTAAAAATACTTCTCACCTTCTTCAAATTCCTAAAAAGTACACAAACTTGTCGAGCGTGCAAGATTGTGTGGTTATGTAAAGCACAAGAAATACCTAACCATTGTAAAATACCAACTCACACCTTTTCAAATAAAACACAATCAGTGAAAAGATGTTGAAAACTTTTTTCCTTTTTATACCTACCTACACACACTAAAGATTCATAATTTAAAATTCCACGAAGGGCCAAGGTAACTTTAGTTGGAAGTTTGTTTCTCAACAAACGTCAAGCAAACAAAGACACCTTCAAAGAAATTGTGTTATTCTACACTAAGTTCGGATAAGTCACGTCTTTAACTATCCCAATCTGGGACATAAGCCGATATACCCTTTTAACCGAGTAATCGTCGTTGATTTCAAGTCTTCACGACCACCAATCAACATCATTTTGCAACAAAAAAAAATTATTCGATGACACACTACGTTCACAACCAACTCCTTTTTCCATATACTCCAATTCACATCCATATACACATCTTTGCCACTTACACACTTTTATTTAAAGCTAGACTAAAGAATCTACTAAACTTATCACATAACACACCCCTTCAAACCATGCATCACACAAAAAATAGTCGCTCTTGCTATTACCATCAACTCATAAAAGGTGAGTAAACACACACACACACAAAGAGCTTACTTCACCTCATTATGAGCTAAAAGTGTAAACCACATCCCACGTTGACCAACCTTTATCCTCCAATGTCATTTATCAAATAATGCAAGATTAAACTCCCACATTCGAAAAACACATAAACCATCTTTATCCCGATTTAAACATATTTTTCCTAATGAATCTAATAAACCTTACAAGCTTCCTCACATTCCCCAATAAAAAAGTTTTAAATTAGGATTTCATTTGAGATGATATTTGAAGGAGCCTTGCAAATGGGAAAAAAGTAATATGAAATGGACAACATGGAGGATTTAAGCTACATAAGGCGACCTTCCATATACAAGTTATTACTTTCCATCTAAAGATCCAAAGAGCCTATTTTGAATCCTTTCGATCAAAGGGTACCAAAAAGATAAGCTACGAGGATTGCCACTTATAGGGAGACCAACATAAGTGAGGGGATTACCGAACAAATAGACTTTTGAGAAAATTAACCTTGAGGACTAAAATAAGCTCAAAAAGAAGCAAGTTGGTCTTAATAGCTCTAACGTTAGCCCAATTTTTCACTCCTAGAATCAGTGTATCATCTCTATTTTGATAACCTCTCGACATGCTAACATTAACATATGCACATCACATGGAATTTAAACCTTTTGCACCTATGAGAAACAAAAAAAGAGATAGCGAATCTCCTTGTCGCAGCCCATCTCCAATTTTACTTCATCAAATGGGATCCTTTAACAAGAATGGAAGCCAAAGTTGAAATGATGCATTCCAAAATCTACTTTCATCATTTTGTTGGAAACCTTATTTTGATCATCACCACACTCAAGTAATTCCAGTCAACTAAATCATAATTTTTTAAAAATCTAATTTAAAATAAATTAGAGCTTTCTTAATTTTTTTTGCCTCATCCATCGCTTCATTTGCAATAAAAAAATCATATAAAATTTGACACCCTTTCACAAAAGTGGATTGCGTCTCAAAAATATATTTACCAATCACCTCCTTCAATCTATTAGTAAGCACTTTCACTAGGATTTTATACAAACAGTCCACCAAAGAGATAGGCGGCAAATCAAAAAATGGTTGTGGACTAGCAATTTTGAGAGTTAAAGCAAAGAATGTTCAATTAGACCCTTTCAAAGCTTGCCATTAGCGTGAAATTCAGTCATAAATCACATAAACTGATTTTTTAAGTTCCTTGGCTTTGTTTGGGAGTTTGGAGGGGAGAGGAAGGAAGTGCTTTGAAGGGAGAGAAATATATGGGAAAATTGAGAAATCTTTCACATTTTTTGAAAGAGTATTTTTATAGAGAGTGATAAATTAATGCTTATGATTAATATATTTTTAATTTTAAGAATATTATAACAACATACATTAAATTTGAAGAATTTATATAAACTCTCGCAAACCCCCAAACTCTCCTCCAATACAATTTTTTAGTTCTCCCAAATGAAGAAAAATAAACCCTCAAAGCCCCTCATCCCAATGTCCTTTATTTCTTCCACTTACTCCTTCCTTTTTCCAAACCATCAACTCATTTCTCCTCCAAACTCGCAAACAAAGCCTAAAACTCCTTTGATAAACCAAAGTTAACCCATTAGCGTCGCACATTGCTTGATTTACCTCATCTTCACTGAAATGGCGTTCGAGCAAACTTGCTTCAATTTTTTTTTCCAATTACTTATGAAATTACATGGTTATTTAACAAAATTTAATTAATTAAATGTGAAAAGTTGTATAATATTATGTATTTAGCTCAAATGTAATTACTTGTACCCATGTCACTATGTGGACTATTTTATTGTCTTTATAGGTTTGTAACATGTTGAGAGATTGTATTTCTTAAAAAAAAAATGTTGAGAGATTGTAGTGATATATATTGATTTAATTAAGTCTTTTGATGTTTAGGATTTTTTTGGAGTAAATAGAAAATTGCCCCCTTGAAATTGTAAGTTTCGTCAATTACCCCCTTGAAATTAACAAAACTTCAATTATCCTCCTGAAATTGCACAACGTTAATCAATTTACCCCCTCCGTCAAATTCTTCTGTTAGTCAACATGACGTTTTGCAAATACCCCCTAAAGTTTTGCACTTATGTACAAATTGTCCCCTGAAATTTTATATTTTTTTTCAAGGATAAGAATAAAGACCATGGATTACACTATTGGGCAAAGTTAAGACCATATAGTGAGACCAAAATTACACTATTGGGTAAAGTTAAGACCATGGATTAAAAAGGAGGAAAAACTACAAAGGATGATAATGAACAAAAATAACCACAGATCATGGTAAAAATAAAATCTCTACTAGCTTAAGCTTAATTCCCATTTATCTTAGTTCCTTGAAAAATAAATAAAAAGACTAATTAAGAGGATAAACCATTAACCGAAGAAACATGAACATTGACACATCCATCTTCGTTCATGTGATGAATGACATTGTTGGAACCATCATCATTACCATTACCAACATTATTCTTATCATCATTTTGAGTAGCAATTCCAATTCCAACATCAGATTCTGATTTCTTCCTCAAGCTACTATTCTTGTTGTTATGCATCCAAACTTTGAAAACTCTTCTAGAAACACCAATGTCATTGCAGAATTTCTGAACCAAACCATCATCACCCTTTTGCATTCTCCAACCCAATTTCTTAGAAAAACCATGCATCTTTTCTTTCTGCTCCTGGCTTTCAAGGACTTCTTTGAAGGTTAAGAAAAAAAATATAAATGTTCAAGTTCAGGGGGTATTTGCAAAATGTTATGTTGACTAACTAAAGAATTTGACGGAGGGGGTAAATTGATTAACGTTGTGCAATTTAGGGGGAAAACTGAAGTTTTGTTAATTTCAGGGGGGGTAATTGATGAAACTTACAATTTCAGGGGGGTAATTGTCTATTTACTCATTTTTTTGAGTCGAAGTCTTTTGATGTTTAAGATTAGTGAGAGTATATTACGAGGCACCTGAAGGAAAATCGAATGTTTACAGAATAAAGCAGCGGATAAAATTTTCGATTTTCTTTCCTTGGATCATTACGAATTTACACATGAATCAGTGATTCGATTGTTACCTCGAAGTGTGGAATCTGAAAGCTGGAAACTGGAAA
>Ga0315915_1010313_pt1 | contig 10393 bp, 10 predicted proteins | sample MpolbnodulesMG_FD_207738 | JGI IMG/M metagenome (GOLD analysis project Ga0315915, IMG submission 207738) | Medicago polymorpha root nodule microbial communities from Los Angeles, California, United States - branched nodules | ecosystem: Host-associated > Plants > Roots > Nodule | place: USA... | reverse complement strand
TTTAGCATATCCAATTGATAATTTTTAATACCTTGTTATCATCAAAACTCAAGAGGTGATTTTGCGAAACACCCTTTGTTCCAACATACTCTATTTTTACTACTTCTGTAAAACCGTACACTTGTGGTTTTGCTCATCAACTAGAAATCACACAGAACTGGAAACCGAAAACAAAACTGGAATTGAAAAACAAAAGCGAACAAAGGCATCCAAGAGGGGATGGAAAAACCACAACAGTACAAAAATCGACGCAGCGGCGTGACTCACCACCTGTTGGGCTCGGCGACGGCGCTTTCCTTTAACACCCCAAACCCTCCGGCGAGACGGAGGCACCGCTTCCTAGCTCACTCAGACCGCATCAACATCAAAAAAGAAGTCACTGGTGATCGATCTGACGAAAATCTGGACCCGGAACCACCAGAAGGGAAAGAGTGTCACCGGTGTTGCGGAGGTTGAATCTCGCCGCACCACCACTCATGCGGTCTACATCAGAAAAGAAGAGGTTTGGATTTGAGGAGGGAGGGCAGGTAAGTTCTACGACTGTTTATACACTTTTGTATGGTTTAACTGGATTATGTCTATGACGCCCTAGTCTATTGAACTTTTATTTGTATTAATCTACTTTTTATTTTGCTTAAAAAAAAATCATAAAATAAATTATAAAATATTTAAAGTTAATTATCAATTACATTGTAAATTATAATGAAAGAAAAACTGATTTTTTAAACGGATGCTTAATTATTATTTTTTGAAGGAAAAAAACATGTTTATCGTAATAGTTAATTTTAATATACCATATATGGGATTCGTATAAGCGGCAGTTTTTAAAACTCCCGCAAAACAATTTACAAAGGTTAAAATCCCTCGTAAAATAGATTAAAAATCCCCGCAACGTGAGCTCATTTTTTGTAGCATTTACTTATGTTAAAATTACTTATGTTAAAATCAGTTGAAATGTAATACTATTTAATTTTTAAGAGAGTAGATTGCAATTCAAGCATCTCTTATGAGAGGAGAATATAATTCTTTTCCTATATATTTGTTTATTAGGAGAAAAGAGTGTATAATTCAACATAAAAGGAGGGAAATTGTAATTCAAACTTCCCTCAAGAAGAAGAAAAGAATAATTTACTCTTAAAACAAAGAAGAAGAAATTAAATATGAAAATAAATTGATAAACAAAATGGTCGATGAATATTTTAAATTACAGTTCATTTAATTATTATTGAGTTTATTTTCTTGTGCGAAGTGTCACATAACATACAAATAATTAATTCAATATTGTTGCAAGTCTGCAGAGAATTAATCATTTTGCGCAAGTAGGGGAACCGGTAAGGCAACAACAACATTTCTCGAATTTTTTTTTTTGACCCTATTGCCAAAAATATTTTCAAGTCTGACCCCCTTTGAAATTTTTTTTCCAAAATGACCCACTTTCATTTTTGGGAGTTTTTTTTTTGTCGTTTTCTCCATTCCCGCCGTTTCAAATGGCGGGAATGAGCCATTGCCTGACACGTGTAAGTCCGTCACAAGCTGACGTGATTGGACGTTTTTTTTTTTAAATTTTTTTTTTCGTTCCCGCCGTTTGGAATGGCGGGACTGACTTTTAATTTTTTTTTCTTCGTTTTTTTGTTTTTTTGGCACAACATATATATATAATTAAAATAAAATAATAATAAATAAAAAACATAATAAATATTAATTTATTTGAACAAATAATACATAACGTTATTAACTATCGGTTATTTATACTCGGACAATTTCTCCTAATATGACCAGTATGCCGACACAACCCACACCGTCTCGGTGTTGGAGTCCCCTCTACCACCTCCTCATCCATTTCAGTCCTTATGCGGGTACTATTGAGTCGACCTTTCTTTAGTCTTCGCATGTTTGGATTATGGCAAAGTACGGGACCGTCGTATGGGAGCCAATAACTCTTGTTGTGGACTACTTTGAATGCTGTGTTGTAGATGGAGTAAACACTCTCGTTTTTGAACACAACTGGAATAAGGGTTGTGTAGTCATGGTGAAATGAGGAACACGCAGCTATGACATGGGAACAAGACAAATGTAAAGCTTGAAATTTCCCACAATCACACCACTCCGCTTGTAGGTCCACCTTGAAAGTTCTCATTGGCCTTCCCTCCCTATAGTTGACGGTCTCATGGACTGAGAAGATATACCTTTCTCGGTCAAACTGTTCTACATGATGGGTGTTGGACTTAACAATGTCATCCTTAATCGCATTCTGGCAATATTCGCATGATGGTTGCCGCGGAGAAAGTAGTTTTTATTTTTATTTCTTATGAATAAACTAATTAATTTTTATTTATCATTTATTGTATTTTAATTATATATATATGTTGTGCCAAAAAAACAAAGAAAAAAAATAAAAAGTCAGTCCCGCCATTCCAAACGGCAGGAACGAAAAAAAATTAAAAAAAAACGTCCAATCACGTCAGCCTGTGACGGACTGACACGTGTCAGACAATGGCTCATTCCCGCATTTGAAATGGCGGGAATGGGGAAAACGACAAAAAAAAACCCCAAAAATGAAAGTGGGTCATTTTGGAAATTTTTTTTCAAAGGGGGTCAGACTTGAAAATATTTTTGGCAATAGGGTCAGAAAAAAAAATTCACATTTCTCCTCCATACAGCGTTTAATACATTCAATAATAATTATGTCTAAAATATATATCTAAATTTAATATTGATCTACATGTACATTGAACTATGTTCATTTATTTGTATTTAGCTATGTCCATTTTAGTAATTATACATTCAAAAGCAATTTTGGTCAAAACTATCCAAACAACATTCAGTGTGTTTAATCAATTTTGCATTATTGTATCAAACGTAAATCAATTCTCTCAAAATCAATTCTGTCAAAGTCAATTTTGTCATAATCAATTTTATCCAAAGTGGAATCAAATACACACAACAAATAGCGAAAAGATAGCAGTAGAATGAAAAGACGGAGAGAAATTTAATACGTAGGGAGGAAGAGAAAAATCAGAGAACCCATAAGACCCATCTTTTGTCTACTCTTCCACCTTTTTCAACCAAAGTCATCTACGCCATAATGTCATTGTGCAATACTTGATGGTGTTCGTCCTGTCATCACATAACACTCATATGGTTGCCATGACAGCACCCTTATGGTTGCCATGAGTCCATGCATTTTGATATGTAAGCACCATTTTTAGCGCATGCGGCAATGTGAGTGATTGGTGTTTTTCGTAGGTCAAAGGTCTCAATTTGATGGGATATCGAATATTGTCTTTCCAATAAATTTTGGCACTCCTAACTTTATTGTTGAAAACAAGCGAATAATGTTCTCAAGATTGAAGTTTGGATTGTCATAACTTTGCTGGATAGACAGTTTTCATAGTCCCAAACGTACCAAGATTTTGCATTTTTGATAGTCAACACATGTAAGTAATTTGCCAATTTCACGAGAACATTGTGTTTGGATTTGCTTTGTACATCCTAATCCTTGCATCCCAATAATATTTCACCTTGAAAAAAAAAAACAAATGTGTAGTTGCAAATAATGGCGAAGTCTCTTGATCACAAAGTTAATGTTTAAGACTTATTTCAATGACTGTTTTTATTCATGCTTTGTTGATATTCACATTCTTCTTTTTTTAGTAGATAAACGAAAATACAACCGTTATTGAAAATTAATACACATAAATGAAAGAATCAGAGTTCAAAGCCCGATTACAACATCCGACCTAAAACTTTCAACATTTTTGTAAGACGAGTTAGGATTTTGTGGACTATTCGCTGCTTTTCTTAATGAGGCGAAAATTAACGTTGCAAAAATACTTTTTCAATAACAAATATGCTGATTTTATTGCATCTTTTGGTCATTTGGTGAAAGCTAACATCCAACCTAAGTATTTTTTTAGCATTCTTATCCTCTTAAATACTCGATTGTTTGCTGATTGTAAGACATCCTCGTTTTTTTTGACACACATCAAAACACCTTTCAATATCTTAATACCTCAGCGATCTAGAACTTCTTGTAATTTATCGTTGACTAATTTCCTCTTTGCCACAAAATAAAAAATAAAAAAAATAATTGATTGACACGTTAGTTTAGACTTTAGATCGAACCAATTTTATTTTTTGGGTGTTAGATTTTTTTTTAAAATTCCTAAAAACAGAATTGTTTGTGATTGAACCAATTGTTGTTCAATCAAACAGACAAAATACGATGAGCTGACTTCAACTAAATTGTTGCTCCAAATTTTGTCTCCTTTTTTTCCTCTCCCTCACTCTCTCTCTCTCATGGCATTTCTCTTCTCCTCTCTTCCTCAGGTACTTTCTCTCTCTAACTTTCTTCAATTTTTTCATTCTTTATGCAAAAAAATAACAAGATCCCATGTACAAAATTTTGCATCTTTCTCTATATTTCCCTATTGGGTGATCAAAAGTTTGAATCTTTTCTCATAAATTTCAATTTTTTATGATTAACTAAGATTTTTTCTTTGTGGGGTTTCTATGCAGATTAAGTCTCTGATTCCATAAAACAGACCCCACTTTTCCACTATTGTTATGATAACTTGGAACCTTTTTCAAGCAAGAATAACCTCTACACACGCAATATTGTTATTGTTTCTTCTTCATTTTTTGGTTAAACAAGGTGTTGTATCTGAGAATCTTGTTGAATATTCAACTTGTGATATGGGCTATCTCAATTCTGTTTTATCACCTTCAAGTCAGGTTCATGCTGCTGATGATACACCTGTTAGTGGTGGAGGGCTCAGGTTTGTTAATGTTGTTAATCTTTGTCTAGATCTATAATTTTGATGAAATGGTTTTGTTTTTATGTTTTGTGTTTAATGTTTATTCTCATGGTTTTAAATGCTAAAAAACAGTGGATAGCTGATAAGCTAGCTTGCATGAAATGATTTTTCTTAAGGTTTTAAATTGATGTTGCGATTGTATGTTGTGTTATCTTTTGTGGTTGTGTGGTGATTTTTGATGTGGTGGAAAATTGAGGATAGCTGCAGTTGCAATTCTGACTGCGTTGTTGAGGCTTCTGAAAACCTTTATATTGCGACAGCAATTGTAGTTGCTGACGGCAATTTCAAACCATGATTATTCTCAAGGTTTTAAATTGTTGTTGCGATGTGGGTGCCTGTTTGTTGCGTCTTGTGTTGTGGTTAATTTGTGATGTTTGATATTGTGAAAACTTATCTTGATATGCTGCTGCAATTGTGGTTGCGTTGTCGAGGCTTCTGAAAACCTTTATATTGTCGCAGTAATTGTGGTTGCAGATGGCAATTTAAAACCATAGTTATTCTCGGGGTTGTAAATTGCAGTTGTGGTTGCCTGTTTGTTGCGTTTTGTGTTGTGTTTACGTTGCGATTTTGATATTGTGAATGTTATCTTGATATGTGGTTGCAATTGTGGTTGTGATATCGTTTCTGAGGCTTCCAAAACCTTTATATTGCGGCTACAATTCCAGTTGCAGACAGGATTTTAATACCATAGTTATAGTTATTGTTGTTGGTTAATGTCATTCATACTTGGAAGGTTTTGTATTGAAAATTTGAAATTTTTCATGTTAAATTTGTCTCTAGTTTTCTATTGCTCCTTCGGTTGCTGTGCAGATTCACAACTTGGTTTTACGTGGTTATTGTCTTTGTACTTTTCTGATCACGGTTTGGGACGAAAAATTATTGGAATTTTTGAGATTTTTGTTTACTATTGTTTGGTTGATATTATTATTGTGTTGGTCAATCTATGTTTTGTTGAATGTCTTTAGTCCAATCCTGGCCTTTTCATTAACTAGGCTTCCTTTAATTTTTCCGACTTTAGGTCGATTGAATGAGATGTTTTTTTGACAAACTTTGTTGTTTTGATATGATCTGCAGCCAGAATGGAAAATTCAGCTATGGATATGCTAGCTCCCCTGGTAAGAGATCTTCAATGGAAGATTTTTATGAGACAAGAATTGATGGCGTTGATGGCGAAGTTGTTGGCCTTTTTGGAGTTTTTGATGGTATATTTACATTCTTCTATCTCCATCTCTTTCTTTCCATGCTACTTATTTTAGGAGGTGCCAATCTAAGGGACTGGTTATAGTTGAAACATTGATCGGACACGTGATGGACCGTCGACCATGGAGAACTAATAAAATGTTTTTACTTAGATTATTATTTTTTTCTTAATTTGTTTCTGTCAGTGGATTTTCCTTTTGAAGTTATTGGGAAATGGGAAATTAATTGTTCCATGTGACTTAGTGTTTCCTTATGCAATGCTTCTAGGCTATTTTGCTTTTATTTTCTCAAATGCACATGCACGCACACATAAAGAGGAAAGTTTGGATCTCTTTACAGTTATTGTCTCATAAAGTATAAATCTGGTTTTGGCTGTTTTGATTATTCTGATTGGACGCAGTACTCTTTTTTCGAACACCATCTCAGAAGGCTTCTCATCTAAGTGATCTGTCTTTGAGCATAATTTTGAGAGGCTTCGCCATTGTCTTGTACTTTCTGTTGCTTGTAATTTTTTTATTTTTTATTTTTGTGATGAAGAGCCTTCAATTCATTAATAGCAATTTTGTGGTGCGATGTTTTTCTTTACATGGACTTGGAAAGTAATTCTTTTGTAGCATTTAATCCTTTAAGAAGTATTGGCTCTTGACCAGTGTTGTCGATGAAGGAAGGCCAAAATCCGCCATATGAACACGTCATTGCGGCCTATGAGCATGCAAATTGCCTATGGTGGTGGTAAAAAAATCTGTGATGCCAGTCCCCCTTGACGGCACCATGGCCGCAATTTAACAATACTGCTTTTGACTAGTATTTAAGAACTATCGATTCCTGACAACTATTGTCAATGGAAGAAGACCAAAATCCGCCATATAAACACGCCATTGCAGCCTTTGACACCGCCATGGAGCATGCCTTCACAAATTGCCTACGGCGGTGGTAAAAAAAATCTGCGATGCATTCCCCCTTGGCAGCACCATGGCTAAAATTTAACTACACTGCTCTTGACTAGTATTTATGACCTATGCTTGATACTATACTATATCTATTAGAAATGAAGGTAGCTGCAACTTTCTTGTTTAAAACTTTCAGGTCATGGTGGTGCCCGCGCTGCTGAGTATGTCAAGCAAAACCTATTTAGTAATTTGATCAGCCACCCAAAATTCATTTCTGACACCAAATCTGCAATAGGTGTGTAGTTTCTTACCTATCACAGTTTGATCCTTTAAACTGATTTTCTTCAATTCGCTAAATATGAAGAATAATACTTCTCCTGCCATTTGTTTTTTACACAGCTGATGCGTATACGCATACCGACTCTGAATTTCTGAAATCAGAGAATAATCAAAACAGAGATGCTGGATCAACTGCTTCCACTGCCATTCTTGTTGGTGACCGTTTGCTTGTTGCAAATGTTGGGGACTCCAGAGCTGTTATATGCAGGGGTGGAAATGGTAAGGCTAGTAGCTACATGTTCTTGTATATTAAATACTAATATTATTAGTTGCTTACAGTGTATAATTTATACTGTTTCACATGAATTTGATTTTCTAAATCCTGAGGAAATCATAATCGTTATGGTTGTCAAATGGTTCTGGAAGTTTCTATATGATGTTATTTGTAGCCCTATACTTTTCTGTTTGTTTCCTACTATTATTGTTAGCCTTATGTTTTGTTTTCTTTCTAAATGAACGTTGAAAGACTATTTTTCGTATCACTTGTGGATGAAATATAAAGGGCGTTAATTCAGTTTTAATTGTTTAATTAGATTGTGAGGGTGTAGGTGTTACTACATTTGTTATGGTTTCTTAAGTATCAGTTGAGAATTGAGAAAAACATTTCAACTTTTCGATTTCAAGAATTGGGAAAATATTATGATTTACTATATTTTTTTCTTCTTTTAGCCATTGCCGTGTCCCGAGATCACAAACCAGACCAAACCGATGAGAGGCAAAGGATAGAAGATGCGGGAGGCTTTGTTATGTGGGCAGGTAAAGTCATCTTATTGTTAGCTCTTGTGATTTGATTTATATTTTTTTTTTCCATCTCTATGGAGTACTTAAAACCATACTTTACAGGAACTTGGAGAGTTGGTGGTGTTCTTGCTGTTTCTCGCGCATTTGGTGATAGACTCCTTAAGCAATACGTTGTTGCTGATCCGGAAATCCAGGTGTGTTTCTAATATGGTGACATACTGACATCCATTCTTTGATATTTCATCTCTTAGATTCATCTTAAGAGAGAAAATTATGTTTCATATGAGAAAATGAAAATTAACATATTTATGGTCTTGTAGGAAGAAAAGGTCGATAGTTCTCTTGAGTTTCTTATATTGGCTAGTGACGGACTGTGGGATGTTGTCTCAAATGAGGTTTGCTATCATTTTCACTTCCTTTGTTTTTTTTTTCCTTCCCTTTTTCTTTTTCCGAAAAATATAGTGCATTTTCATAATCACAAAAATATAATGAATTGATTTGTATCAAGATTATTTGGTAAAATTATTTGGTGAAGTTAATGCATTTGTTCTGTTTTAAATAAAGTCATAACCTAGCATTTTTGTAAAATATTTGCGAACAAATTTAAAAGCGTTCTCTTAAACCAAATAGACCTTTGCCTTCACTTTCCTTATGTAGATTAAAGGAGTGAGATGCGAGAAACAGATAGAGCAAGACCTCTATTACTTTCTAACATTTTAAATTTTTATTTTGTATGTGGGTGGCTGAAATGACAATTGTTGTGGATGTTCTGTTTTAATCGTGATAGAGAATATGAAAGCTAACTAGAGAGACTGCATTTCTGGAAACACTGAAAGCAATGTTTTGAATATTTTTACAATTTTTAAAAATATCCAATATGTTTTTAAATTACATTTTCAATAACTTCCATAATGTCTTCTCTAATTTTTATTTTATTAGTAGAATGGAAACAAAAAACATCGGAAATAAACAGGCTCTAAAAATCAAACCAATGAGTCATTTCTGATTAATATGAGATTATGAGTTGTAAAATTGATAGTCCAAACCCTGCCCTGATGTCTTATCCAACTCTAACTCAACTTTTTTTTTCTACTTTTCTTCAGGAAGCTGTTGCTATGATTAAACCAATTGAGGATGCAGAAGAGGCAGCAAAGAGGCTGATGAAAGAAGCGTATCAGAGAGGTAGTTCTGACAACATTACTTGTGTCGTTGTTCGTTTCCTGATGAACAATCAAGGTTCTTCGTCTCGTAATACCTCTGGCTAAGTGTTCTTCAAAACATAGAATTGTGTCAAAATCAGTTAATTATAGGACATTGTTCCTTGTAACTGTGTGTACTACCATGCAAGCATAGGAATCAAAAGTTAAACTTATTATGGTCCTCTAGCATAGATATGTTGCTATCACCGTCTTACTTCCATATTTTGGGATCCTATTTGTATTGTAGTTAGGAAAAATCGTTTTGTAAAGAGTGTGGCCAGAGTTTTTAACTTCACATACAAATGTCTGCATGTAAATGTGGTGGTGGTGTTCTCATTAATTCTCTTCCTTCTAAACAAAAAAAATAATCATGTAGCTTTGGAGTATCCTTGTCCTTATTGTCCATCTGGTTTTCCTAGGTTTGGTTGTTCTTGTCTGTATAAAGGTTGTTATCTTGTTTTTCATGAATTATGGTTTGCATCAAGTGTAATAATCAATGAAGCACTGGTATAGACACGATACACACCAACACGTCGGCATTGGTAAAAAATTGAAAAAATTAATTAATTGAATGTAATCATGTGTTGATGTTCAATATTGTCACGTGTCAGATACCAGACACATTTTATTAGAAGTGAATGTTCCTCCAACAATTGGTTGTGCCTTATTTCTCACCATTTTATTTCCTGAAAATTATGTACCTGCGACCTCCACAACACATGCAAATAGTAGTGTAACTTCTAAGCATGTTAATAAACTCAAATCATATGCGAAAATCATAGGCTCCATCTTTATGAAAAATATTTTCGATTTCATTTTTTGAAAATTTATGTCAATTTTAAATTGCCAACAATGAGATGGAAGACTCGTATAGTGAATAATATTTGTGATAGAGGTGGAAAACAAACTAAGGGGGTGTATTGGATTAGGATTTTAAAAGAAAATTTTTGTTTAAAAAAGTCTTAAGGATTTTAAAAGATTTTGCATAAATTTAATTACTTTCATGATTTTAAAAGACTATCAAGATTTACAATTTGGATTTCAATGGATTTACATCATAAAATTTTAAAGGATTTGGAATGATTTTATGGATTTCAAAAGATTTTATGAATTTTAAGGACACATTAAAAAGAAATGATTATAACACACTCTATTTCACAGTATTCTCAATTCAGACTTTATATATATATATATAGAGAGAGAGAGG
>Ga0315915_1010312_pt1 | contig 10393 bp, 4 predicted proteins | sample MpolbnodulesMG_FD_207738 | JGI IMG/M metagenome (GOLD analysis project Ga0315915, IMG submission 207738) | Medicago polymorpha root nodule microbial communities from Los Angeles, California, United States - branched nodules | ecosystem: Host-associated > Plants > Roots > Nodule | place: USA... | reverse complement strand
CAACAACTAATGAAAAACTTTGCAAAACTGATACATGCATAGTTTATGTGAATGAGTATAACCTACTTTTACCCTTATAAAATGCAACATAGATACACACAACATGTATATGCCTTTATCAGTTTTGCAAAAAATCAACTAAAAACACCATAAACTACAGTATATTCCCAAAGCCCCAAAGAAACATTCACAATACTGAATAGTTAAGTTACAATTTGAGTAAATGATTATTTGTAAATCAACATATGCATTATCATAACTTTATATTTGTTGATTCAATAAAAAATCACAGGGAAGAGCAAAATACACCAATAGAACATTATACACAAAATACACCAATAGAACATTATACACAGGAAAAACTTGATAAGTGTCATTATTATGCTTTTTTTATAACAAAAGTGTCATTCTTATGATGCTAGTACCATGTTATAAGCCAAACATATCTGCATGTGTATTTATAAATTATCTAAAGTAAAAAAAAACTTGTAGTTTTTTTTAGAAAATATTTGTCCAGTTATGCTATGTATGAAGCACAAAATTTCTATTGAAAATCAAAGTGCTTATTTGTTTTCATCTTTTACATAAATCAGTTGAAGTTGAACAAACACGCAAAGACAAACAACTACATAATAAAACAGGAAGATGCATGTGAGTGTCTCGGTCACAAATTCCCTATGCATACTCTAAATAAAGGAACTCAAGATAAATGATCAACACTTGGCTAATTCAGAGAACTGTTGTTCCAAGCATCAATCTAAAGACATCAATAGGTTAAGCAACATTGTAAAATATAAGATCAGAACAATATAAGTATATACCCAAATCACATAGAGAAAGAAAGAAAGAAGCTTGGTAGAGAAAAAAAACAGATGAAAAAAACCAGACACCATGCAATCAAATTGAAGCTTAGGTTCAAACTTGTCGTAGATGTTGTAGACGGTAGTGTTGTACTGTTGTTAATAGAGTGAGACACATTTAAAATATGAGGATGTAGTGAGTTTGAAGGATGAGATGAAATTTTTGTGCAGAGAAAATAACATAGATGTGAGTTTGAAGAACGTGGAGTTGAACTCATTATTAGTGAACTACAATAATAAGGATCCAAGAAAATACAATTGGATAGAAGCAAGGGAACAAAGAGAAAGTGTTCTATTGGCCACAACAAAGGTAGTAATAATGAATCATTAAGTTAAGTAGTTGGCAAGATGACATGTGCATATAGGAGGGAAATTCAAATTTCAAAAATTTGAAATAAGCATTTAATAAGATACAAAAAGCTTGCAACACACACCATCATTTAATGAGTCCCCATTAGCTTGCAAAACACTCTTTAGTTAAGTACTTTGGAGGGAAATTAGCATAGCAATTAGGGCTAAGCAATTGCTTGACCTAATTAGCTTTTAGAGTAAGTATGATTTGTTAGTAATCATGGAATCCCAATGATAAAGATCATAGTGATCAGCAAGAAAGCAAACATAAGAGTACTCATGTGGGAGATACTCATAGAAACTCATTATAGAATGAATAGATTGATAAAAGATAATGAAAAAGTACAATGGTGAGAGTTATTTATAGGGGTGAGTTAGTCTAACTAACTCCTAACTACCTAACCAACCAACTAACCATAGTTTACATATTAACAATAAATAATAGAAATATCTCTTCATGGAACAATATTAAGAAAGATCCTATAGGTTACATATTTCTTCAACTTGTAATATCTTCAAAGGCCTCTTGAATCTTCATTCTATATCTTTCCAATTCTTCATGAGGGGTCTTGTTTTGCCGAATTACATAATTTTTCAATAGAATACTTACAAAACATCTGAATTGCTTGGTTTAGGGAAAAACTATAATTACATGACTTGATGTGAAAACATTACAAAATGTGTTGGAACAAAATGTGTTTAACATTACCCTTTGAGTTTTGATGATAACAAGGTATTAAAAAATGTCAATTGGATATGCTAATATTTGTTCAAGTGAGTAGGACCATAGACAAAAATTTAGTGTCTTTAATTCAAGCATAGGTTTTGGAAGAACAAATGAGAGCAATGGAATCAACAAAAAGGAAGCTTGAGTTGCAAGGAAGGGTCTGAAGAAAAGAGGTTCTGAAGACAAGAGGTTCTGAAAATCATCAGAAGTTGACGTCATCAGAAACTAGAGGACTGGAAGCTTCAAAGTTTGTTCAAATGTTATTATCATGCCTATCATTGCAGAAGAAATAAAAGCCTGAGAGCAATGGCTAATTCAGAGGAATTTGAAGTCATTGGATGCTTATTCTTTGGAGAACGTTGAAAAAAGGACAATAGTACAATTGTACAACCACTATCTCCACTACTCTGTTTTGTGTCTGCAATAGTACAAGAACAACAAATGTGACTACGCTGGTATTCCTCTATACATGGAATGGGTTTGAAATTGTTTCTTCATAGGACAATAACCAAATCAAGCAACATATCATTGGTGATTTGATCAAGTTTCAAATGACTCTTTTTGATGTGCTGACAATCAACAACGTCTCCTTCACACCTCTATATAAAGGAGTGAAGACTTGAAGAATTAAAAAGACTCTCACAACAATTTTACAAGTGCCGAAACTCTGCGGAAATTGTTCCACATCAAAAGTTCACTTAGAATTTCTTAACAACTTTCATATCTTAGAAATTCTAGAGTCTTAAGAGTCTGTATCTGATTTGTATTGGAACACCACTGATTGTATATCAAGTGTTCAACCTCCAACAATTTTCTTTGTAATTTTGTTTGAATAGAAGTCTCCTGCAGTTGTGCTTGAGCATAAGAAGTCTCTTGATTTTGTTCTTGAGCATAGGAAATCTCTTACAGTTGTGCTTGAGTAGTTTGAAGTCTCTTGCTATTTTGAGCAGTGAGCAGTTGTAATCAGATATTGATTTTAGTGAACTCTCCTTGGAAGTGCAAAGGGGACAGGACTACTTCCTCTTTGTGGAAGAAACCTGTATAATTGCTTTGTGTCTTTCTTCTCTCTCTCTTTACTTATCCGCTGCATTTAGACTCTGAACATCACTTCAGAAGCTGAACTCTATCAGGTTCTGAACAGTGACTTCAATTTATGATAAAAGAAAAAGAAACCACAATTCAACCCCCCTTCTTGTGTTTTTTTCACCTTCAAAATGTACCTTAAACCATGAGCAACTTCTTTACAACTCCTTTAATCTTCTTATCCAAGAAATCCTCTTCGCCATTGCCTCACTTTGATCCCCTTGAACCCCTATTGTTTAAGAAACAACCCCCACAATTCTTTTTTGAGGTGAAAAGTACCTCCTTTTGCTTTAACTCCTTGATGCCACACCAAGATACTTGAATGAAACCAAACTTACAATTATTATATATCATCCAATCAATCTAGATCTCAAATATCTGAAGAAATTTGTAGAGAGAGATACAGAGAAAAAAAGACTTGAGAGCGTTTTTGTAATTTGATTCAATGAAGGCAAAAACGAGAGGAGGCTAGTATTTATAAGTGATTGAGATAGGAACAAGTTTGGCTCAACAAAACTAAAAATACACGTTTGATTCGAATCATACTTTTAATGATTTGAATCAATAGTGCAAATCTGAGTTTTGGGTTGCTTTGAAGATTGATTTGAATCATTAGAACTCTGATTCAATTCATTGATCTCAGGATGAATATTGATTTGAACCATCATAAGGCACCAAAGGGTGATCTTGTTAATATTTGATTAGATTCTAATGATTAGAAAGAAGTTGTCAAGCCATCACCACCAAAAATCAAACATTTAAAAAATTTTGAACCTCTAACTTCTGAGAAGTAAGCCTAAAAGGTTAAAAAAGAAGCAAAATTCAAGAAGAACTAGGAAATCATGGCTATTGCTAGCAAAAAGGTATATGATTTTGAAAGTTTGCCAAGTGTTGGCTGGAACATCAATGAACTCACAGACCAAAAGAGATGGACTCCTATGATGCAAATCAAAGAAGAATTATACCTTGTCCTAATTAGGGAATTCTATGGGAAAGTTGAGGTTAACAAGGAAATAACCACACTTACTTCAACTCTTAGGCTTTGTTTGGATGACAAAAGAAAGTAAAAGGAAAGAATGAGAAATGAAAGATTGTCTAAGGAAAGAAAAAGAGTAGAAAGTGGGAGGATTATTTGGGTTGTTTGATACGAGAGAAAGTGGGATAGAAAGTTGGAGGAAAGAAAGACCTACATTTAGTAATTGACATAAATACCCTTAAGCAAATATAATAGTAGTAGTATTTTATTATATAAACAATAAATAATATTTTTTGAAGAATAAACAATAAACAATTGTTTACAGTTCGACGTAAAATTAAAATGTGACAGATCAATCGCATAACAAAAAAGTTAAGAGGTGAAATATTTATAAAAAAAAGTTAGGCAATGAATTGAAGAAAAAAGAAACATAAAAGTAGGGGCATTTTGGACATTGTAACAAAACACTTGTGTGTTCTCAAGTTTTCCGTCCATAAGTGGTTGGAAAGTTTTCCAACGTGGGCCCCATGCATATACTTTCTTTCCTTAACCATTTTGTAGAGTTCCAAACAACTGAAACTCTTTCTTTCCCTCACCTTTCTTTCCTTTGAAACAAACATAGCCTTAGACGTGTAATAATGGAAATTAGAACAAGAACCCTTAGGAAAATCCTAAAAATTCCCTCATATAGAAGAATAGTATTTTGATAATACTTGGCATTCTCACATGTTGACAAGGATGGTTTTATCTCTTAGCTTCTTAAAAACCAGAAAGAGATTTGCAAGTCCTCAAATATTAGTGATCGTACAAAAATCCTACACTCTCCATTTTCTACTTATCAAGTCTGAAAGTTTTAAAAATGTGATTGATATTGATTTAAGCCTCATCTACCATCTCTTCAAAAAGTTGTCTCTCAATCTCAACTACCTCGCTACCAAGAAGAAGAGGTCATTTGTGCCATATGGAATGACCCTCACAATAACCCCTAAATCATTGTGTTAAAGAATCAAACAAGATAAATTTTGTATGAAGAATCATATATTTATTACTTTTGGAAGTGTTTGATTTATATTTTCAAAATAAAATTTTCATTTTTGAAATTTATTTTATAACAATGCTCTAATGAGAGTTGTTAGTGTTATCCATAAAATGTAAGAAATAAAAACAAAAAGAAATTAACGACTATCACCAGACAACATTATAGAAACAATTTCAAAATGAATCTAAATATATGTTGAAATTTCGTATTGTTTGTTCGTGGAACATGAATGTCATATGGTTCGAAAAGTGGTTTCTTTGTCTATTTTTTATCTTTAGATTCTGTAGGGGAGATAAGTTTTTCATGATGATGAGTGGAAGATTGCATGAATGATTCCAACTCCTTTTCCATATTTTCCACCTGCAAGTCAAACAAAATAACTCATCACTATAATAAAACTAGCTAGCACATTCACACGAGTTACCTCTTGACCAAACTACAGATTACCATAACCCCATATTCTTAAAAATGTTATAGTACACCAATCATTTTCTTTTCCTGACACAGTCTTAGCTAATCTTAACCGAGATAATCCATCAATGGTTATCAAAGAATCAAAGAATAAGTGTTTTGCAATTATCTCTTAAAAATGTATTAACATTTGATTTTTTTTTTTAATATTTGTCAAAGGATAAGCGTTCACAATTCCCTTAAAAATGTAATTACATTTGAAACGTTGTAATTACACCTAATTATCAAATGTCGTAATATTCTACCCAAAATCTGGACAACCAATGAACAAGCATATCACAAGTTTTTATATTATATCCAAAACGGGGACCACCAATGGACAAAGACATGTCATATATGCCAAACTAAGCAGAAACTGAGACGTAAAGAATGTCTTTAAAAAAATAATTCAATTTTAAAAATAGTAAAATATTTCTAAAAACCCATGGACGTATAAAATATGTTTCTTAAAAGTAATTGGTAGTTTCTTAATTTAAAAAATAATAACTAATTGGTAGTATATATCATCCAAACATTGATTCAAACCTTTTCTAACGCATCTTCTGCATTTTGGGCAATCTTCTCTACATCTTCTGCTACGTTTTCAACAAATTCAGCAACAACTCGTCGTTTTCCTTTTGGAAGATTCTTTGCAGTTCTTTCTGCCATCTTGTCCACCCTCTCAGCCACTTCTTCCACAACGTTTGCTACTTGTTCTGATTTTTCTATTGTTGTTTCAACTTTCTCTACACACAAAGAATGAATATTTTGTTCGGTCAAAAAAAAAAAGAATGAATATTTTGTAAAAAAATTCTATTTATTTTTTAAGAATTGTGGTTGATTATTAAACAACCAAAGAAATTATTAATCGCATAAGTAGTACCACCAATAAATTGACTAGTGTGATTAATTTTTATTGATTGTTGAATAAATTATCCATAATTTTTGGTGGTATCTCTTTTTTTAGTACAAGGTATCACCAAATTTTAATTCAATTGAAAATTTCGAATATAATTCATTAATGAAAAGAAAAGACTATTTAGCTCCTCCAAAAAAAATGTATAAATTAATTTTATACTTATATCAAATTAAAATATGTCATTGCTTCATATCACACCTTTTCTTTGAAGACAACTAGAAAGTAAAAAAAAATTGTTACCTACATCCTTAACAGTTAACACCGCATTGTAAATTGATGAGAGAGTGATAGTGTGATTATGATAGTTGTAAACATTGATCTATTATTACCTTTGAGTAGTAGCAAAGGTCCCCATTTCCCTCTGGTAATAAAGGATAGGAGTATGGCGAATATTGTTCCAAGGATCCAAGAATTCCTGCAAGAGAATGTCTTTTTTCAACTTTTTGTCATTGATTGTTAGAAAAAAAATAACTCTTTATATCTTCATCAAATGCAAAATCAGTTTAAATCAAAAGGGACAAGAAAAGTCAATTACATATAATTTTTTTTTTTTTTTTTGGAAAATGAAAACGAGTTACCAATGATCACGAAAGCGATCAACCAAAGTGGGTGCTTCTTGTGGTTCTCTAGCGCAGAAAATTGACCAAGATTTTATGTGCATCTTTCTTTTGGGGTTGTGTTTTTGAATTCTAAATCCATGATTGTGTTGTGGAACAGATAAATTATGTTGGATTTTGGAATTGAATCTCAGATAATGATTGGAATTATCAACCTTTGGAGCTTGATATCTACCAAATATCCCTAAGGTTAAGCAAGTTGACTTTTGAGTGAAGATTGTGTTTGCCATCAAAACGTGAATATTTGGTACTACCATTTGAACAATTTGCCAATGTGGATGTTTATATAACTAGCAGTCCAATTATGGGTGCGTAATTGCGTATGACAATTGACTTATATTATTTAAGAACGGAGATAGTGGTAAGTGGACACTGTTTACATGTTGTTGCAAAGTTTATGGGAAGCTTTAAACAAACATTTTTTCCACGTGGTTTTGATATGTTCGTATTTGGACCGCTAGGGTCGACCTATTGTGAAGACAAATCGTTTAGGCTGTTTTTTTTTCCCTTCCTTTCTACGTATGAGTTTTTTTTACGTCCTATTGGTTCGGATTATACAATTCAAATGACATACGTCTTTTTCTATCATATGAGCTTCTTGCGTACCCTATACGATTCGGATTATTAAATCCAAACGACATAAATATCTCATAGAACATCCAAAATCACGTCGAAATATTCCAGATTTTAGAATCCGAATAGACGCGCGAGAAACTCGTATGTTGGGAGAAGTAGTGGCCAATCATTTATACTTGACGCTTGTGCGACTGTAGATTGGTGGAGTTGATCCATTCGTGGATCCAAGTTTGATGGATAGTTCATGCCACAACCAGCCTTGGAGGACCATCATAACATGCTTGACTCTTATGTGAACAATGTTTGCGTTAAAATTAAACAATCACAACATTGAGGTGTGTTATTTGAATAATCATTTGTGTGACAACTTTGATGTCAATCATAAATTTACAAATAAAAGTAGGTATTGATACGAAAAACAAAGCAACAAAGAAATAAAGTAAAAACATAATCTGAGTATCAAAGAGAAAGTTGTCTCAAAATGGTTGAAAAAATATCATTTATCCGCGACATTTAGAGAACAAAAGTGTAATTAAGGATTTTTGTTTAGATAAATTTAAGGCGATGACTTGATTAAGTCTCTCATCGATAAATAAGAAGAAAAAAAATACACTAATATTTAATTAAGGGAAATGCTAACGTGTGCCCTAAGGGTGCATATTAAGGATATAAAGATGGAAAATATGCATTGTAAATTATGCCAATTTATTTCTCATAGAATTGAAATTTAATGTTTCTCAATAAATATTTGCTCAATGTAGAAACCTTAACATGTGCCCTAAATGTACAAGTTAGCATGACCGTTTAATCAATAGTTCAATCTTTTACAAATAAAAATGAGAGTATAAACATTTCCACATATATTTTTGACCGTTTGCTTGAGTTTTTTTTTAAAAAAATTTATTTTCAACCATAAATTGAAAATCTATTATTAGTTACTTTGTCAAAACTTATTTTTGAAAAAATAAGGAACTTTTTATTAAAAGATTTTTTTTTTATGATACTAAACAAACAAAATTTAACTTCATTCTTTTTAAAATCTTAAACAAACATAATTTACCCTTATCTCTCTCCAATTTGATTGACCATATCCAATGGTGAAATTCACAAGGTCTAGATTATTTTCTCTACATTTAAAAACTGTTTTACCTCAAATTAAAAAAAGACTAAATATATATTGAGGGATTGAACCGCTCTTTTTTCTTATGAGAAAAATTTAGCGTGATAGGATGGTGTACATACATTAGGGTTCAAACAATTATTATTTTGTAATCTAGACTAATTTTTTTGTTTAGTCAAACTAGATCCTAACCCGTGCGATGCACGGGTTTGTTTCGAGTTTCATACATAAGCATCAGATTATCTATATCATTAGTCGTCGACGTGTTTAAATCTATTATGTATAACATTTCGATAAAGACTACAATAATATATACGATTAAATAAATCAAATTAAAATCACTTTTAAAAATCAAGCAACAACATTTGCACATGTCCAAGTTGAAGAAAAACTACTTACGCACGGTTTAAGGATATAAGTTATCTTAATAATAATCATACTTATTATAAAAGCCAATTAGGTCAAGCAAATGCTTAACCCTAATTGCTTTTTTGTTTTCCCTCCCAAACACAATTGCTAGGTGTGTTATGCAAGCTTTGGTACCATCATTTAATGTTGCATTTAATGGTGATTTTAAGTTTGAATTTCCCTCCCAAGTGTGGACATGTCATCATTAAAGTCTCCTAGGTGTGTTATGCAAGCTTTGATACCATCATTTAATGTTGATTTCAAGTTTTTTCAAATTTGAATTTCCCTCCCAAGTGTGGACATGTAATCATTAAAGTCTCATTGGTGTCTTATGCAAGCTTTGGTACCACCATTTAATGCTGATTTCAAGTTTTCAAATTTGAATTTCCCTCCCAAGTGTAGACATGTCATCATTAAAGTCTCCTTTGTGCTGCCAACTACTCAACTTAATACTTCATATTAATGTTTAAACTACTCAAAACTTGAACTGGCTCTCTCTATATAGAGGCCACACACCTAGAAATCTCGCCACCCTCCTTCAATCCTTTTGTCTTGCCAAAATCAGCAGCATACTACCATGTCTTACCGTGAGTTTGAAACTCTATTTGCACTTCATTGTTTGAAAGGTGACATCCATTTCATTTAAGCATGTTGTTATTGAGGCACATCATTTCTGTCATAGCTACGACAAGGTTTTATGTTCTGGTGTATGTGTTGGTTTTTTCCTACATTAGTTATGGCATATGAAAAGTGTGAGCCTATATGTTGACAATATTTTTTAAAGTAGGAAATTTCTTTATATTATTCACATATTCAGATCATATGATATTGATGACTGTTTGTTTTTGTGATGTATTTTCTTATACTGCATTTTGTTTACAACGCTCTTTTTGCCGCTATTTAGACAAGTTTAATTGACCTTGCATGTTTTTATTATTTTTTAAAGTAGGAAATTTCTTTAGATTGATTCACATATGAAGGTCATATGCTAATGCTCTCCATTAGTTTCTGTGGTGTTTTTGTTTATTGATGCATTTCCTTTACATTGATCTTTTTTGCCGTTGTTTAGAAAAGTTTAATTGACATGTTTTTTTTAAGTAATAAATTTCTTTAGATCGATTCACATACTAAGGTCATATGATACTGTTGTTTGTTAGTTTTTGTGTTTTTATTGTTTATTGATGCACTTCGTTTACAATGCTCTTTTTGCCGCTATTTAGAGAAGTTTAATTGACATTGCATGACTGATATAGCTTATTTTCAAGAC
>Ga0315915_1010311_pt1 | contig 10394 bp, 6 predicted proteins | sample MpolbnodulesMG_FD_207738 | JGI IMG/M metagenome (GOLD analysis project Ga0315915, IMG submission 207738) | Medicago polymorpha root nodule microbial communities from Los Angeles, California, United States - branched nodules | ecosystem: Host-associated > Plants > Roots > Nodule | place: USA... | reverse complement strand
TCAATCTCTTGACTTAGGACCCTCTACTCAGATTACAACCCCTAATTCCTTAGGTGGTCTAATATTCGTTGAAGGATTTAAGAACATTAACTTAATATCACAAATAAACGATTATCCATTCCTAGACTAACCATGTTTTTTTGAACAATTCAATTAGGTCTAAGTTGAAAGCCATGGTCAGTAGTCATTCATTCTCACGAAATCATGTTTATATTTGATAGGATATAAAAAGCATTAAGAACAATTGAATTGAATAAAAACTAGATTGTCATTCATAGTAAATAGAGTTTCACAACAACATGTTTCAATTAGGGTTACACAAATTCATCTCAGACCTAATCTCTAAGAGATTTAGCTACTCATAATAGAGTTTACAAATAGCATAATCAATGGAAGAATTAAAACATACATGAATTGGTTAAGAGATGATAAAATAGACCTCCTAGCCGTCTTCAGGTATTAAAATCGCACTTTTGCTCTCCAAAATGGTAACCCTTGTTTCTGGAACTGACTTCAGCATAAATAGGAAATATTTTCTGCAACAAAAATCGTGCCACGCCACCAGTGGCAGAACCAAACCTTCATTCTGGACCAAAAATCGTGTCACACCTCTGAAAATCGTGACACGATTGCCTATTTTCAGCACTTCCAGAATTTCTACTTTTTACACCCCTGGTTACCTCATATTGCCTCAGAACTCTATCAAAATGTCAAAATAAATACTAAAAATTACGTAATGACAACATGTCATCACAACCCCAAACTTGAACCATTGCTTGTCCTCAAGGAATTCATTTTCAACATTGACAATCGATAGTAGAATAACAATTACCTGATCAAGTAGTAGTACCCAAAAAGTTCATTTCTCGACTGACTAAAGATGAGCCAGATTGACTTGTTCGCATACACCATTCACAACTCCACGCATTAATATGATAAGGATTCACACTCAATCAACGTGCAGGTCTACATATTACCATATGCTTGAAAAGTTTCTAAACGTCAATCAAAATCAATGTCATTACACACTTTGAGGTCTGTAAGGGTTATAACGGGGCTTAGGTAAAGGTGGGATAATATTTGGATAAGTAGGCTACACAAAATTTAAGTTAGGCATTCCTACGGAAATTAAAACATGGATTCAATCCCTCATTCACCTTTTAGAACAACAATGGTACAGGTACTAGAGATCATTTGTAACAGATGGAACAATTGAGTTTGAAATTACTCGTATTTTTTTTTCATTGTTTGTCCCTTTGCTTTTCATTCTATTTTTCTCTTTTTTTCTTCTTGCTCATTTTCAACTTCATCTTCACTATCCACTTCATCAGCCTTTCTCTTGGTATTGTCAAAACTCACCGGCTTGAGCACTTTGCTAGTTCTCAATTCAATGACTTTGCAATGTTTATTCTTTGGACATTTAACAGTCTCCTGATTTTTACTGAAATGAGGATAAGGCAGCTTCACATAGTATGGAATCACTTGAGGCTTATCACCATCCTCGAGAAGCTGACTTTTAGACTTTCTCAAAATGTAGCTTGCATCTATGAGTTTCTCTATTTTATCTCCCTCCTTCTTGGATTCACACTCAACTTTCTTTTTCTTACTCTTATCTACTCCCATAAGGATAACTACTCTCCCATTACTCACTCCAATCATATTACATGTGTCATTCTTTTGATTGTTGGAAGTATGACCACCAAAACCTCCTCTTGATTGTGTTGCCATTAGTTTTGACAACTGCCCAATTTGAGTTTCAAGGTTCTTAAAGTAAGCTTCATTGTTCCTTTGCACACTTTCTTGATTTGACTTGATCTCTTGGAAGTTGGTTTGGGTTAATTTGATGAAACTAGTCAAAGCTTCTTCAAGCACGGTTGGCTTTATTTGTGGTTGTTGTTGGGAAGGGTAGGTAATTGGGTTTAAGGTGGTGTTGTTTGAATAATTGAGGTTAGGATTTTGTGTCCACCCCATATATATGTGTTTGAGTAAGGGCTCTCTTCTTGATAATTTCTCATATAACTGGCTTCCTCACTCACTCCCTCGGGTACACACTCACCATTAGCATGTCCTTCACCACAAAATTTGCACCTCAAAACTTGTGCTTGTTGATTCTGTTGAACTTGAACTTGTCTTATACTTATGGCTTGTACCTGTTTGGAAAGTGCTTCTATTTGTTTACTCGATCAAGGCCTGACTAGCCAGGATAATATTATTCTCATTCACTCCAAGCACTCCTATCTCAGGTATTGCCTCATTGAAATAATTCAATAGTCCCCAGCAGCGGCACCAAAAACTTGATAGATATTTTAGCAAGTGTACTAAAACTATCGAAGTAATAAAATTTATAAGTTCGTTTTCACAGGGACTGTGTTAATCTCAATTCAGCAATAAGGTTACTATCTAGGATGTGTAAATTTCTTTTAGTGTTCGAGGCAGTAGGTTTGTTGTGCATAAAAGTAAATAACAGAAAATAAGATAATTTTGGAAAAGATAAGGAGAGATGAGATCAGGTTTTTTGAATCCTCTGGTTCCCCTAATTGGTATACTGCACCTATTCTTATGAATGTTTCTCTAGTTTCACGATGGTTAACAAAATAGCCCTAATCAATCCCTTGACTTAGGACCCTCTTCTCAGATTACAACCCCTAATTTCTTAGGTGGTCTAATATTCGTTGAAGGATTTAAGAACGTTAACTTAATATCACAATTAAACGAGTATCCATTCCTAGACTAACCATGTTTATTTGAACAATTCAATTAGGTCTAAGTTGAAAGCTATGGTCAGTAAATTCTCACGAAATCATGTTTATATTTGATAAGGATATAAAAAGTATTAAGAACAATTGAATTGAATAAAAACTAGATTGTCATTCATAATAAATAGAGTTTCATAGCAACATGTTTCAATTAGGGTTACACAAATTCATCTCAGACCTAATTGCTAAGAGATTTAGCTACTCATAATAGAGTTTACAAATAGCATAGTCAATGGAAGAATTAAAACATACATGAACTGGTTAAGAGATGATAAAATAGCCCTCCTAGCCGTCTTCAGGTCTTAAAATCGCACTTTTGCTCCCCAAAATCGTAACCCTTGTTTCTAGAACTGACTTCAGCTTAAATAGGAAATATTTTCTGCACCAAAAATCATGTCACGCCTATAAAAATCGTGTCACGCCACCAGTAAAATCGTGTTACGCCACCAGAAATCGTGTCACGATTTCAGTGGCCGAACCAAACCTTCATTCTGGACCAAAAATCGTGTCACGCCTCTAAAAATCGTGTCACGCCTCTAAAAATCGTGACATGATTGCTTATTGTCAGCACTTCCATAATTTCTGCTTTTCACACCTCTGGTTACCTTATATTGCCTCAGAACTCTATCAAAATGTCAAAATAAATACTAAAAATTACGTAATGACAACATGTCATCAGTTTACATATGCAATATCCTAGTAGTGTTACTTACGTCTAATCTAATCTTCAATGAAGATACTCATATGTGCTTAACTTTTACGACGGGACTTTTCATTATAATCTATGAGAGAAACTGTTTTTCAGATTATCTTTACTTTTGTCTTTTGCATTGTAAACAAATCTGCAATCTATATGGCAGCAGTCAACATGAACAAGGAGTATACTGAAGTTGTGTCTAAGGCTTATAACATTTTATCATTAGAAATAAAAAGGAAACAACATTTCATGGATGTTTTCGGTATCTATTGATAGTACTTGTTGTTTGTTTGTGTGTGTGCTTGTCAATGAGTATTTTATTGTGTAATTATTTTGATATATTTCTCATCAAATGGCTTTATGTTTTTGTTAACATTTTATTGAGTGGGCTAGAATGAATACTATGACTTAACTTTTTCTTGGGCTCTGTTATTCATCAATCACATTTATATTGACTAGAGAGTAAATTTTTGCATTAAAATTTCATTTATTTATTTTTTACACATTTTGAGGTACTCAAAATTTAATTCCGAAAATTAAGTTCCATATGATGGTAAATTGGTAATCACAAACAATTTTGAGGAAAGCTCAAGGTTACTGAGCTTCCAACTGGCACACCCACCTAAAGCTTGTGGCGGCTGTGAGATATCAGTTACTACTTGCACTTCTTTCCTTGTATTGTACTTCATTAGCATACAAATAGTTTGCTTACCTAACTTGCTCAGCAACATTGTTGTCAAAATCCCGACTTAAATCCTAAAATCCAGGATTTTGCGACTTTCTTCACTTTCAACGACTCAAATCCATAGTAAATCCCAAAATAGGGAAAATCCATCGATTTTGATTGCGATTTTACCATTTCTTATAAACTAATTCATTTATGACTATATACCATTGTAACATATATTTAGTATTATTATTTTTTAGATAAAATCCATCGATTTTGATTGCGATTTTAAGATTTCTTATAACGATTCTACAAAAGTCCTTGACTAAAATCTTTCGATTTTGATTGCGATTTTACGAGTCTCAATTTTGCTATTCCCTTTCGACTTGAAGTTAAGTCCCGATTTTGACAACCTTGCTCAACAAGTCTTTTAGTTACTTAGCGATTTGGCTATATTCATAGTAACCATTTTATGTTTCGTCAGGTGCATTTGTTGCAGTAGCATGCACTGGCTACTGTGTGCATGTCTTCCTCAATGAGTATCATATTGGAAGAATAAAAACAAAAAAAAAAGATGAGCAGAACTTTAGCCTTTGCACTGATCTGTGTATATCAATATGCATGGAACTTGCACTGTCACTAACCTTATTTCTAAATTGAGCAAAAACATCCCATGAAGTATTGATTTTAGTTGTGTTATCTTCTTTGATTCCCTTTATGACGGATTTATATTTAGTCTTAGCATCTCACTTTTGACTTCTTCGCTTATGTGCTTAGAGATAGTAAAATTCATAGTCTAGAGATACAAGGTAGTAAAATCCGTAGTTTGATCCTTTAAGGAAACAGTTTGTAAAATTGGAAGGCATGAAATATGGGGTTTAACTTTCCTTATCCTCAATTGCTGGCTGGTTGAACACCTTTCTTTTGGTATGACCACTTAAGGCAGTTTAGACCAAGCAAATGCTACTAATATGAACTTGCTGGATAGTTGGTCTGTGACAGGAAGAATACAATGTGAACACCTTTCTTAATTATACTTGAAGAAGGCATTTAGTTGGTGTCACATGAAAGTTTGGAGGGAATAATATATGTTAGTTACCTGTGAAATATAATTTTCCAGCCTCATGCTAGCTACACTGCTATGATAGGTTTTTGGGATTTTCTAAAACTTTTCTCTCACAAAGTGTTTCAGAATTTATACATTGGTTTCATTTCTCTCAATCATTCTCTCACCCCCCCTCCTTGTATTTGAATTTCGGACTATCCATTGTTTCTCATATGTTATGTTCTGGTTCTTAATTTTAATGGGCAGAGAATACAAATATCTGTCCATTTATTAATTATATTATCATTGGATTCAAATTCAACAGTCTCGGAAATTAACGGATTACGTGATAAACAATTGTATTCGAGTCTCGTTCAGCTTATTGATGAGTGAGGTAATATAGTTGTAAATTTACGTAAAACTTGGTGTAAATTCTGCGTGTCTATAATGAGATCACACACCTTGAATTTATAATCGTTTTACGGTAAATGCATTAAATGCTTAATTAGTAAGCACTAGCAAGTTGTATACTCTAGCTAAGAGTAATAACAATCAATTTAGGAAGTTGTAATATTAAAGGAATATCTAAAGATTTTTTCATTTTATACAGTTTAGATGTCTAGTACTTAACTCTTGCAGCTTAATTTTCATGTCCAAAGCTTTGCAACTAAATTGTGTACTTATTAATGAACTGAAGTAAGAGTACAAGCATTGGGAAATTGGATTTAGGAGAATTTGAGTAGTTGAGCCAAGGCAGGATCATATAGAGGGAAAAAATAGTGTATTAGACGTTCAAGTTATAGTTGAAACTTTCTTGCATAAATTTTACTATCCTAGAACCTTCAAATATTGGAGTGTTAATGTTGGTTGCACTATTTCTATGCCAAAGGAAAATAGCAATTGACTTCATGTATTTATAATATTTCCCATAGTAAATAGAATTTGTTATTAATTTGCAGTCCTAATAAGAGCTTCCTTGATAAATGTATTCTTAGGATCTTTAGTAAGTTAGTATCAATAAAATTAAGTTCTAACAAGAACAATAAATCATCAAGAGAATTAAGAATGAAACTACAAATAGGAAAGAAAAATCAGGTCTCGTTTTGCTTTTCAATTTCATATTTGAAACTAGACTCCAAGAGTTATCTTGATTATACATACATGTTGATATTAAAGGTCTTCCAATCCATATTTTAATGTCAAAGCATGGTTCAACCTAGTTACTATCCTGCAAAAAACGGTTGGAAAGCAAGTGTTAAGAATCAAAGTATAGAATTCAACATTGTGAAGTACTGCTTGTACCCTTGTTCTCTTAACGTATTTCGTTTATTTGTTTATTTATTTTGTGTTTACTTTGGAAATACTATTACGTGCTCTGTGCAAGATAGCAATATTTCGAGACTCTTTAGGATCCAATACATATGTTCACCATAAACAATGTTTTTATCACTTCCTCATTCAACCTGCACCCAATTCGATTCAACCCAAAATCCCTTTGATTTATAATAAAATAAAATATTGCAATATAGAACTAAATTAACATCATAACCATCAACTACTTATAACTAACATTTCCATAAGAGTAACAATAACAAATACCTATAATAATTCCAAATCTGAGAACTTTCAGTTTTCCTCTTTGTTTGGTTTTAACATTATTTCTTTTACTACGTGCACTTTCCAATGTTCATCTTTCTTTCTAAGTTTTTTTTGTTAATATTGCAAAATTGAACGTGAAGAAAGAGTACCAGCATTGGTAGTAACTAATAGAGCGAACAAATAGTGCATTAGATGTGCATTTTATAGTTAAGAGTTGAGACTTTCTGCATAAATTTTATTATCCTAGTGTTAATGTTGGTTGCAAGATTTCTATGCGAATGATAAATAGCAAATGACCCATGTATTTAAGATATTTCCCTTAGTAAATAAAACATGTTATTAAATTGCAGTCCTAATAAGATCTTCCTTAATATATGTGGTGTTATGATCCTAAGTAAGTTAATATCAATAAAATTAAGTTCCATCAAAATCAATAAAACATCAAGAGAAATAAGAAAGAAACTCCAAACAGGCAAGACAAGTCAGGTAGTTGTGCTTTTTAATTTCATAGTTGAAGATAGACTCCAAGATTTATCTAGGCAAGACAATCCATGTGAATATGATACTCTATTTACGTTTTATTACTTGCTACACAATTTGGTACACTTGCCTAAATTCAACCACAATTTGGTAAACTTCGTTTTCTTATTTCCAAAATACAAAAAAAAAAAAAAGGTAAAGCAATAATTAGTATTATTGTTATTTACAGCCACTCCTAGAACTGTGCTACCTTGGTATTGTGTTATGATTGTTTCAGGAAACAATTCATGGATTATTTTGCAACGAACCAGTTCAATCATTACAACAATACATACCCTATGGAGTGGCACTAACCAAATCACTATGCTTGGGGTATGAACGAGTACACCAATATGTATTGAAGAAGCTCTTCAAAATATGATGAAGGTAACTGAGAGTTATTGGGAGAACCTCACTGAATTTACGAGAGTATCCAGGGAACGGGAATATGATCTTCTTCTTCAAGTGTCTGAAATCTTCACTAAGATACAAATACACCTAAATGATCTTAGGGATAACCAATTAGCCTAGAAAGAAGCTTTTCAAGCTATAGTCTTCGAAGAACAACTCAAGCTCGAATAGAAAAATATCCCAAATAAATCCTCTCATGAGATTGTGGTGCAAGATGATGAGGAATACGTTCTCACAAAAATCAAGAAAGAAGAACACTATGACCAATATTCGAGCCCAATATTCGTACCTCTTAGTTGACAAGGAAGAGGTGCAAGATGTACAACCAACACTTCAAACTCAGTTCAAAGAGAAGCAGAATATCTCAATATTCCAGCCTCTTGTTGACAATGATTCCATTTCGTTACTTCATTGACTCTTGCTATGGAATCCTGTGTATTGGAGGAGTTTATAAAGGCTTGGTTATATTGTGGAACCCTTTTTTAAGAAAATTTAAAGAGTTGTCCCTTTTTGAAAAGCCAAAAGTGTCTACTCAACGTAGAAAGACGTTTGGCTTTGGCTACGATTCTTTCACAGATAAATACAAGGTTATTGTTGCTCTTCACTACCTTTTTATTGATAGTACAAGTATAGCGATAATTGGGATCACAAATTTGCAATAAAAGTTCATACTTTGGGTTCTAATATTTGGAGAAACATCCATGAGTTTCCTTTTCGTGGTTTCCGTGTCGGAGGATCAGGAAAACTATAGTTGTACTATCAATTGTTTAGCAACAACGGCATCTAGAGAATTGTACTACGTAGGTAACCATTTTATTGTTTTTTGGCAAAATTATTTCATAGGTCCTTTATCTTATTTATTTGTACCAGTAGAGATTTTTTTATCCTTTTTCTTGTCCCATTCAAATCTTTCTTTTTTCTTTCTTTTGATTTAAGATACTAAAACTTGTGTTTTGGTTTGAATTTAAAGAGTTAGATGAAGAACATATTGCTATTGCTAATAATCATATGTGGGAAGTTACCTCAACACTTCTTTTTATTAAAAAAAATGGTAAAAGGATAACCTTTCCACGTTTTAAAAGATAATGAATTTGAACAGGACAAAAATAAAATAAAGAACCCAAGTATTACAAATAAATAAGATAAAAGATTAATTTGAACGGAAAAAAGATCGAGGACTTCATTGTTAGAAATAAATAAGATAAAAGACCTTAGTTATTTTCCCCTGTTTCTTTTGATATGGCAAAAGAGTCTTATCAAAAGCTTTCCCCTCATAGTAATGGAGGGGTAGATGTATGTATTATGTTTATCTTGGGAGTTTGAGAGATTGCTTGTGTTTGACTTGTGGCAATGATGTTTAAGTTATGAAAAAGTATGGAAAAAAGAGTCTTTGACTAAATTGTTCATTGATCGTTACAAGCGAGATTCTTGTAGCCCTCATGCATGTCTACAACAAGGCAATATATGTTTTTATGGATGATAAGTGTTGTTAAACATTTTGGGAGATTTAATTCTTTATGATTCAAAAAATTCTCAGAGGGTAGCAAGGTACGCTAATTGCACAAACACAGCGTGCAACCTTTCTTTCCAACGAGGCAAGCACGTCTTATACACATTCCGCTGGTTGGCAGAAACCGGCTGCATGCCATTTTAAATGTAATGTTGATGCTGCTTTCACTTATTCTCTTAATCGCATAGGAATTGTCATATGTATTCGTGATGCTGATGGTGTGTTTGTTTTAGCAAAGATGGTCAGTTTTCCTAGTGTTTTTCCGTTTGAGGTTGGCGAAGTGTTGGGCTTGTTTGAAGCTCTTCAATGGCTTAGCGACATGTCCTTCGGCAACTTCGATTTTGAGATTGATTATAAAATTACATGTGATGCTTTCTATTCCCGTAAAGAAGTTGTCTCCGAGTTTGGTCATATTATCACCTCTTGCAAATCTCTATTTACCGCTTTCTTTACAAACTCTAGGGTAGAGTTTTCTGGGCAACAAGCAAATGCAATCGCTCATGCACTTGCAAGAGAGACAAGATTTCTACCTAGTTTCGCTACTAAGTTTCATATCCCATCTTGTATTGAATCTATTATTATAAATAAAATGCAATGAGCTTGTTTCCTAAAAGATGGTACTAGTCAGTCTACTAACTTGACAAACATCCCAGTAGTATGCATTGAGAGTTTAATATAACCTTATTCTTAATGCTAGGATTTAGATGTGGTGTTATATGTCACAACTCGCCTCTATTTAACTTCATTCTGCTCCGCTCAATTCAAATTATTAATAAGAGTAGTATAGGGTTATAAAAAAATAATTACTCTTTAGATTGATAATGAAGTCATTTTCACATTCACGTGAATATATTAAATTAAAAATAATTTTACGACCATAAACTAAACACGTGCTTATTAACAAATTAGTGTTTTAAATTGTAGTCCGCGAGAGTGTGATAATCTTCCAATTTATAGCTCTTAAATTTATGAAATAAAAAATTAGTATCTTAAATTAAAAATGTAAAATCGTTTTTATTGAATGAAAAACAAATACAAAATCTTTAAAATTGTTGGTAGAAAATTTGAAAAAAAAACTTAATTAAAACGCCGTGTTCAACTTTCCATCTCTAGTCTTAGTAGCGTTGATTATTAAAGAAAAAACAAAAATGATGAAATAACAGTGTAATTGCGGAGAATAAAAGATGATA
>Ga0315915_1010310_pt1 | contig 10394 bp, 6 predicted proteins | sample MpolbnodulesMG_FD_207738 | JGI IMG/M metagenome (GOLD analysis project Ga0315915, IMG submission 207738) | Medicago polymorpha root nodule microbial communities from Los Angeles, California, United States - branched nodules | ecosystem: Host-associated > Plants > Roots > Nodule | place: USA... | reverse complement strand
AATACTGAGGAGCAAAAATTTCTTAAAACTAAAAAATTGAGTTTGTTCTGCCAAACTCAAATTCGACTTTGTTCAAATACATTTTTAGAAATTTTATATAATTACAAAAAGAAAATATTTAATTAAATAAATTGATAAAAAAAAAGTATGTTAACCATGGATACCTAAAAATATGTGTAGATACTTCAAAATTCACTAAATAATAACGCATAAGGGATACCTACAAATATCTACAAATATTTACCCCTTTTCCATTAGAAATCAAAAGGTTAACACCAACAAAATTGAAGCTCATTTCTATTGGTCAACAAAATAACGCAACTAATCCCCTATTTTTTAAGCGGGACAGTAGAATTACTCGTCTATATTTATAGCATAGCTTTATAAAATATCACCCTAACTTTACACAAAAAATATGACATCCTAACGTTTGAAAAGTTAGGGACCAAAATAAAATTCATAAGACACAAAAATATCCTAAAACAAATAAATTGGACCAAATATCAAATTAAATCTCATTCCCCTACAAAAAAAAAAATCAAATTAAATCTGTGACAAAAAATGAAACTCTGAACGTATAAGGGATCAAAATAAAATATAAAATAAACGTAATAGATCAAATACCTAATTAAGTGTAATTTAAATTAAACAATACTTTTCGTACAACAAAAAAAATTAAACAATACCAACACCTATTGCAATGTGCTCATTTTGATTACCCTTCTATGATGTTGACAAGTACCAGAGCATATCATAGCATAGCACTACCCGTGAGAGACGACACCGTAGAGGCTATTATTGGTATTTTCGGTTGATTAACGTTATCTCAACAACCACTTTTTAGATAACTTATTGAACAACTAAAGTATACAAAGAAATGTTATGATTGACACAAAAATCAAAATAATGAAGAAAAAAAAGCACAATTTGATTATAAAAGAAAAAATTGTCATAAAATGGTTGTTGAAATATCATTTTTTTTTTGTTAGTCTCTATAGATAACCCTTTCAAAAGAGACTAAATTTCAGGTGGTATACTAATTAATGAATATACAAGCTCTTGATAAATCTCTATCCCTTAAAAGCTACTAGTAGCTATCAATGAAGAAAAAAATAAACCACTTATACAAGTTAACAAATGAATACATAAAATACTCTGTATATAAAGCTTATGAGACATTGAGAGACTAACTACCTAATAACAAACTCTAACTAACAACTCACTTGAGTTGATCTATTGGTGTTAGTTTGAGACCTTGAAAATTCAATTCCTTCGATGCTAATATTGATGAACTAGTCCATAAATAAGATCATAAATGGATGGTAGGATCAAATTGCTTAGATTAATCGGTTATCGAACCGGATACCGAATTTTCAACCCAAGTCTATGTATCTAATCAATACCATTGGCTAGTGAATATTTTGTTAGGTCACTAATTTCCCTGCTTTAAATTCGATTTTTTCCCCCAGCATATAAGGTATTCTCAATAAACAGAGAGTTACGTATGACTAGTGACTCAATCCCCACCCTAAGTTTAGTGTCCATTGTATCATTTCCACTATATATAAAAAGAAGTTGTACAGCACTAACTACTATTAAAAAATAATACCTTGTGCAAACTATTCATTTTGTTATTATACGTTATGCTAGCTTTCCATTGCACTATATGAGAAGAGTCCATTATAAGAAGCCATCACATTTCATTCAAGGTTACCAACCAAACCAACCCCTAAGGCCAAATTTAGGTGCTTTTTTCTTGCTTCATTACTAAGGAAGATGGGAGAAGGTATTTATTTGGATACAATATTAGTCCCTTTGAGCCTTTTCATTACAATAGTTTACCATGCTTTTCTCTACTACACCATCAAGAACAAACCTTCACGCACAACTTATGGAATTGATAAGTTAAGGAGAACTACTTGGGGTCTTAACGTAAATCAGGTACCCATTGCATGTTATTGTATGTTTTGTTTCAGTTTTGAGAAGTTCGATAAAATTGATGAGTAAAATCAACTTTTTGACATGTTTGTATCTTCTTTAGTAGAATTGACTGCCTCCCGAATTGATTTTAAGTTGAAACTAGAGTTTGAAGTTTTTTCCTCTACAATTGATTTTTAAGCTCAAACTTATTGTTCAAATTATAACAACAATTCACTCAAAATTAATTTTCATCATCAAAGGACCAAACAAACAAATCAATATTCCAAGTAAGATCTCAAGTCTAAGTTGAGCATTATACATAGAAAAAATAAGGTCCTGCCACATTGTTTACATCCGATTTTCTGTTTTCAAATATTTCCGCATGAAACTATTTGGAAACGGAAAATAGGTTGAAAATATGGTGTAGTACTGCAATTGAAATTGATTTTAGAAATTAGAGGTCTCAGACAGGGTTTTCCCTTTATATAACTCGTCTCGAATTAGTTGGGTCCGATGTGACTTCGAGATAACATTGTTCTAAACCACGAGTTAACAAACAAAAATACTAATGTGTGGTAGTAATATGTACTCATGATTTGGACAATAATAGTTAATAATGTTCCTTGAATTGGTTTGTGATGGTGCAGGGTGATGATAAAAAGGCTATGCTATGTGTACAAACCATGAGGAACACTCTTATGACCACAATACTCACAGCAACTATAACAATCCTTGTAAACATGGCTTTAGCAGCTCTAAACAACAATGCATTCAATGCAAGCCATCTTTTTAGTAGTGGATTTTTTGGTTCAAAATCAGATACAATCTTCCTTTTGAAGTATGCTTCAGCATCAATTTGTTTGTTGATTAGTTTCTTATGCAGCTCAATGGCCATAGGATTTCTAATTGATGCAAATTTTTTGATGAATTCTCATGGAGATTTTTTGTCTGGGGGTTACACACAAAGTGTATTGGAAAAAGGGTTTACCTTAGCTTTTGTTGGTAATAGGGTATTTTGTGTTGCTATTCCTTTGATGCTTTGGATGTTGGGTCCAGTGCTTGTATTTTTAGCCTCCATAGCTTTGGTTTGTTTGTTGCATGAGTTTGATTATGTCCCTAAATTCCCACAGGGTCTCAAACGATGTACCAATGTAAAATAAAATAACCTAGCTATAGCTAGAAAGTTAATACAAACACGAGTAGTGATATTTGAATAACTTTTTTGGTACAACTTTTGGGATAACCTTTTGTTCTCTCTTTTCATTGGTCAAAAACAATAGAGAGACAAAAAGGTAGAGAGAGAATAAGAAGATAATGTGAGTATGAGAGAGAAAGTTGTACAAAAATTGTATAAAAATGGTTGTACAAATATCATTTCTCTACAAACAAAATAGTATAAACTGTTTGTAGTGTACTCATCTTGAAGTTTTCCATGTGTGGATTGGGATTACACAGTATATTGGTGGTTGAAAGTGGAAATCTTCATCATTCAATTCTCACATAATGACTTTGACTGCTTAGCATGAATCAACCTGTAACAATTTTGAGACAGTTGCATTAAAAAAAATTCCAAATATCTTTCATGTCTTGAACTGTGATATCATCTCCTCCAAAAAAAAGATTATTGCATCTACAATAGTTTGCTTAAAAATATTTAGTCAAAACAAAAAAAGGTTATTGCATCTACAATAGTTTGCTTTACTTTTAATGTTAGCTGTGGCTTTCCATTAAGTTTTGTGAAAAACTAAATGTTTGGCAATGGAAATGTAATTCTGGTGGCTTATACTCGATCAAAGAAGCTTATGAGATTATCTTTAAATTTGATTTAATATCATATTTTCCATTGTACAAGATTTCTTGAAATAATTTGGTTCCATTGTAGGTCTCGCTCTTTGTTTGGCGATTGTTAAATAGTCGTCTTACAACTATTAATAACTTGATTGATATGTGTATTTGCAATGCAATATCGCCTTTGTGCATGGAAGGAATTATCATAAATGAAACTTCTAATCATGTATCTTGTAAGTTATGATCGGATATTTTGCCTTGGTTAGACAATAATAATTTTTTTGTCAAACAACAGCTCCAGTTATTTAAATCAATTCATAAGTTTGGTTTACCATGGGAAAAAAAAGCGAAGGAGTGTCTTCATGTTTATGGATTATTTAGAAGCGGTGTTATCAAGTTGTTTTTATAATCAATACGGACATAAAAGATAATCTTGTTGATTTTTTGAACTTTTTGAACTTTTTTTTTTTTTTTTACTGAACGTGAACTTTTGATTTGGTCTTGGATTAAAAATGAAGCTAAGAGTTTATCCTATAATTTCTATCAATGGAGTACTCCATCAATTAGGTGTATCTCCTCTTGGATTTTGATTATTGTGTTCGTTGAGTTGATAGCGTCATTTTATTTTGGCGCATTTTGTTTCTTGACTTTCGTATGTTTTCAATCTCAACGCTTCTTATGTTTTGGATGTTCTGTTTATTATAAATGATTTTTGGCCTCTTAAAAAAAATATAGATATTATAAAACAACAAAAATAAATGAATTAAATTAAAGTAGATAGCTTCCTGCTAGTAAATAATGTTAATATTATGGTGTGTATTTTGAAATATTTTAAATAAATATTTATTGTATATTGTATTGTTCTTGTTGTGAATTCGAAAAATCAAATCACACCAATAAATTTAGATGTGTGAAGCAAATATTAATGATAACCAAAACTAAAGTAATATCAAACAAGAAAAATCTCTTTGAATTAAATCATGTATCTTCACACATTCTTGAATAATTTATGACTCAAGAATGTGTGAAGATGCATGATTAAATCAAAAGAGATTGTTGTTATTGCTTGAGAGTATTTTGACTTTAGTTGCCACTTATATTTTATCTACATATCTAAATTTATTGGTGTGATTTGATTTGTCGAATCCACAACAATTGGTGTTCACACTAAGACACCAATTGTCAAAGAGAAATGATATTTGTACATTCACTTGTGACAATTTTTTGACAACTTTCTCTCTCATACTTACATCATTCTTTTATTCTCTCTCTTCCTTTTTCTCTCTCCATTGTTTTTGACCAATGAAAAAAGAGAAAAAAGAAGTTGTCACAAAAGTTGTATCAAATGGTTGTTCAAATATCACTACTCATTGTCTAATTCATAACAGTTCTCTTTAACCGTAATTTTTGGATCATACACTATTGACCAAAAGTGATAGAGAAAAATGAGTGATTGCAATTTTGACATAAAATTTTCGCTATAGGGTCGCATTCCCAGGCCTCTTTTGTAAGGGATCATTTGAAGTTTGATTAATTCAATTTAAATGTTGTGTATTAATACTGAGTTGAAGTGTTTAAGGTCTTGGGTTTAAATCCTCACAAGGAGGAAAATACTAACATACTAATATTTGTCATTTGAAAGAAAAAAAACATGTATTAGTCTGACTTTTAATAGTTAACATTAGTCTAGATAGAGGTGTATGAGTAAAGGATCAAAGACAGAATTTGATTTTGTACTCTGAGTCATGATAAGTTTAGGCCTATGCATATGCTTTGTAATAGGAAAAAAGAGAATAAATAGGCTATTGTTTTTCCCACCTTATGTGTTTATCGCGCTCTATGTTTTTCTAAAATACCATTTGCTTGAATTATAGGATCTGAACATGGTTCGGATTATAAAATCCGAAATATGCTTATATATAAATAGCAATTAGAATCTCTCCCATTTCAGAAGTTGTGAATTTTAATTTCAAAAACAGTAAAAAAAAAAAAACAAAGTAAACATTGATAAAATATGTCAAATAAACTCAAAAATTAAAATAAAATAAAAATACCACCAACTAAAGCTAAGGCCAAAAAAAATCTGGATTTTTCCGAGAAAATGAAAAATGAAAAGAAAAATGAAAATGGATCCAAACGATAGAATTTTAGACTTTGAGGGGCAATGTCCTATAAGAAGTTCCTTTTAGGAAAGTTTTGGTCATTGATTTTTTTTTTTATGGACAAGTTTCGGAGCAATCCAATTAAGTAATCTAAAAACCAAATCTTTGACTGGGACACAGCGGACACAACTAACAATGACTTATAACACAAGAATAAGTATTAGAATGGTTACTATGGTTCTTAAACTGATTATTCGTGTTAGAAACATGCTCAACCTTTGTGTTGTTAATGTTTAGATTATATAATCCAAATTGAATTTCCCCTAAACTCGTATTAGAATGGTTACTATGGTTCTTAAACTGATTATTCGTGTTAGAAACATGCTCAACCTTTGTGTTGTTAATGTTTAGATTATATAATCCAAATTGAATTTCCCCTAAACTCTTGGCACAAGGGGAGATAAATGTGGTGTTTGAATTTTATAATCTGAAAAAACAAGAAACACGCCCTACTATTTTGGGTGTTCTTGTTCCGATACTATTTGGAGTGTTAAAAGAAACATATAAACATTTAATATTTCAAAAATTTAAAATAATTATATGTCAAAAAATATAAATATATAATCTTAACAAATTTAATAATATACTAGTGTTAGGACATGCCCTGTGCCCGTCTATCCGTTATTTTATCGCGGTAATGTGTATAAATAACTAACAATAGTTTTTTATGATATTTTGATTAAAATTATTTAGATTTTGATTAAAATTATAGATATAGATAATAAATATTTTGCACTTTCATATTATAACAAACTATACTTATCTTTTTCAAAGATACCAACAATATAAAAAATATAATATTTGCTCAAAAAAATAAAAAATATAATATAAATTCCTATATTTTTTAATGACACCAATAAAATAACATTATTATAGTCAAATTTATTTAAGGGTATAGCTGAAAGTGAAAAAATCAAATCAAAATCATGTATTCTTTGTAATTTATATTATAGAAATGAAAGATCTTGTATGGCATAAGCAGGTTCCAATGAAGGTATCCATTTTTGCTGCGGGACAGGTTGGCAACCAAGACTAATCTTGTCAGAAGAGGTATGATCAATGCCGAGACAGCTGGGTGTGTTGCTAGTTGCGGTCACGACGAATCAGCGCCACATTTGTTTCTTCATTGTGTTACCTTTGGCACTTTATGGTGGCACATCAGGTCGTGGATTGGTGTTTCAGGTGTCGAACCTAATGACATCTGTGAGCATTTCTTTCAGTTTATTCATTGTACAGGTCATTCAAGGACGCGCAGGTTCTTCCTTCATCTTGTTTGGTTACTTTGTGTTTGGGTGGTTTGGAATAAACGTAATAACAAAATATTTAATAATATCCAAACCACCATAGAACAACTTTTAGAAAATGTTAAATATCATTCATTGTGGTGGCTTAAGGCTAATAATGCCACGTTTGTGCACAACACTCAGATGTGGTGGTCGGACCCTATGTTATGTCTGGGTATCGACTGACCATAGTTTTATAAATATTGTTTGACAGTTCTCTTTTTGGGGTGGCTCTTTGGTACATCTTGTACTGAAGAGGTTTCATCGCCTGTGTTAATATATTCCATTTTGATGTCTTAAAAAATTTTATATTATAGATAATATTGTTTATAACTATGTGTAGGTCCCGCTCACAATAGGAATGCTATAGCGATGCTTCATCTTTCATGTAAGACTTTCCTAATGACATTCCCTCTAAAATCTCAATTTGACTGTCTTCACTAATGATATTAACCTGCCGATATGCTCTCAATATGAACACAAAGATATTTATCACAAATACCTCCACCATACGATATTATGTCCATACCATGACTTGAGTTCATTTACGATTAATTAACCATCAACAAATACTATTAGATCATACCGAAATCACATTGTGACTCACATGATATAGCGACATAACATAACCATCAACAACATGACACCCATAGACACGCTATCGTAATGAACTCACATGCATTTATCATTAGCATTACTATAAGTTGTGAGTATAACGCAGCTTGTAGAGATACTACACTATACAGACATCATCGGTATTCGAATCTCAAATTCTCTATTTATTTATTATAGGAGGTGAATTTCTAACCACCAGTAAATAACACGGTTTAAGGAAAAGAATATTTAATCGTCACAAAAAAAGTAAATGAACATTTAAAACAAATCAACTAGTTAAATTTGCTAAGTTTGTATCTACCAAAAAAAAAATTGCTAAGTCTGTTATGAGTATTTACTTGTTTAAAATAATTAAAAACGGACTGAGAAATTTAATAAAAAATAATTAAGAAATAAAAAAACTTAAACAAATTAGTAATTTTTGTGTGAACTAAGATGAGGTCAAACATCAAAGAAAAACTTAAATATCTCAACTATGTTGTCACTCTCAAGAGACATCTATCATCTGCTACCCACTCATTATATTATTAAAATAAAATACGTATAAAAGGGAGAAAACTAAAACCCTAAAAAAAGCCAAAAAGAAGCATAATATTATTAAAAGAAATTAGTAATGAACCTATTGAAGTTTCCCATGGTCCAAACAAATTTTATTTATTTATTTTTATAAATTACTCTTCTCCCTTCTCAAATTGCTCCTTTTCAATCGTTGTTGGCCAACCGACTGTCGTTCGGCTTTCTAGCGGCAATTATGTGTTGTTGGACACTTTTAAGATCGGTTAATTCGATTTAAAGTGATTGAACCTCTCGAAAAAGTGTCCAACAACACTTAACTGTCATAGGAAAGCGGAACGACAGTTAACTACATCTAGTGTATGTTTTTAAGCAATTCGAGAAGTGAGAATAGAGTAATTTTTTTAAGAGGATCAGTCCAATTTTTTTTTTAAGGGGAGTCTAAACTATGATGTTGTTGCCTTGGTTTGAGGTTCTGTTATGACATTTATGGACGAATTTTCTTTTAGATTTGTATGTAGCACTCCAATTGTTAAAATCATGTTTTGAAACAATTTTTTTATTCAATCTCGGAGAAAAAAAATACAAGATGTACTCTATCTAGGGTGTTTGCGGTGCGGTTAGGTTTGGTTTTGAGGTTAAAAGTCATCTGAACCGCAAGATAAAAAAACATGTGATTTGGTTTGGTTCGGTTGACTTTTTAAAATAAAATCCGAACAAAACCAAACCAAACTAATGCGGTTTGGTTTGGATCGGTTGGTGCGGTTTTTTTCTCGAGAAAATTCAATTTTTTCCCAACATTAAAATCAAATATAAAATACTAAGATTTTAACATTCACTAAAAGTTTGCTAACTACATAGACCAAATATAAATCGTGAACAAAAAATAATCATATTTTGTAAGAAATACAAAATACTAAGATTTTAACATTCACTAAAGGTTCAAGTAGCACATCAATACATTTTTGAAATAAAAAGTAAAGAAGTAACTTATCAAGAGAAAAAGTGTCATTTTATAAATGTTTCAATTGAGTTTCTATAAGTATTGGTATAAGTGATATATGTTTAATTGGTGTATTTCACATTTGCAGTTTGGTTTGGTTTGGTTTGGTTCAGTTGGTAAAATAAAAATCGCAAACCAAACCATGCGGTTGAGTAAAAAAATGATCCGAATACATTCAAATCAAATGCGGTTTTTTGCGGTTTGGGTTGGTTCAATTGCGATTTTTCTATTGGATTGATTCGATTTTAAACACCCCTAACTCTATCCACCAAAAACACTCAACCTTCTAAATTATCTACACAAACAAAGAAGAGGAAGGGATTACCAATCAAAATAAATACAAGAGGTACCCAACTTTTTTCCCATGAACCAACCCCAGAAAGAAGCTTGATTTCTATAATAACTTCCTCCACAAGCGACTTCTTTGTACAAAAAATAATATCATTTCTCGCCTTCTAAATAAACCAGAGTCGAATGCTAAGAGTAACACATTCACCAACCTTCCATTATGAACATGAAAACAAAGGCTCTCCAACAAGGTGTAAAGATAATGTTTTGAATTAGTAGTTTAATAAATTTTCCTTTGCTATAAAAAAAAAAACCTAAAAGTAAAAAGTACAGGAATTTCACATATAAACAAAAGAAGTTCAAATTTAGGAATTTGAATCTCCCATATCACACGTGATCCACGTCCCCCCATTCAACAATATGACCACATTTTCTAAGCAATATAAAGTTTGTAGTAATTTGCATGATTTGATGACAAAGACTGGACGTTCATTTTTTTCTCCCTCTTTATGTATATGATATGATGATGTTTTTCCTCTTTATTTCTCTTTAATATTCAATATGAGAGTAGATATACACGATATGCGCCATGACTAGAGAAACTGCATTTATTTATTAGTAGATTTGAAGAGAAACTGCATTCTATCTTCATGATGATGTAGACACTATACAATGCCATATGTTTGAGTGGGAGAAAAATAAGTAAAACAAAGGAGTTGGTTAATTCACAACATAGAGACCATCCGGGCAAGTCCTAAAAAAATTTATGCCCCGGACGAAAGAAAAAAAATTGTGCCCTTTTAACTATTCTAATATTTTTCT
>Ga0315915_1010309_pt1 | contig 10398 bp, 6 predicted proteins | sample MpolbnodulesMG_FD_207738 | JGI IMG/M metagenome (GOLD analysis project Ga0315915, IMG submission 207738) | Medicago polymorpha root nodule microbial communities from Los Angeles, California, United States - branched nodules | ecosystem: Host-associated > Plants > Roots > Nodule | place: USA... | reverse complement strand
ATGAATTTGCTTGGGATTATGTAAGAATCCCGATTTTTGTTGGATTATGGTTATGGTATGGATTATGAAATTTGAATGGAATATGTTATGTATGGATTTTTAAAAGTTGAATTTTGCTGGTAATTAAAAGTTGAATTTTTCTTTGTAAAAAAAAAAATTAAAAATTCATGGGTACCCGCGGATATCCGTGGGTATCTAAATACCCGTGGATTACCCGTATAGAGATACCCGCACGGATATGGGGACGGGTACGATATTTATCCAACGGGGCGGGGACGGATATCATACTACCCGTACCCGCGGATACCCATTGACATCCATACTGCTGCATGAATGCATAATTTTTTTAGATAATCAAGTCTTGTTTCATTAAATAAAATCGACTCCAGAAATCATATGACGTTACAACAAAAAAATTAAGATTTATTTCTGTTTTCTCTGAGACAAAAAAAGTATTTACAATATAAATTAGTCATAATTGTTAAATCATCAAGAACATTTAATCTATTATAATAATTATCAATTCTAAAATCATACACTATTGTTTGGTTTTGAAGTAGTAGCATCATAATTGTTAAATCTTTTTCTTTTGCATGAGAATTAACTATATTAGATTAAAATTTTAAAAGAATAAAAAACTAAATACAAACGATGGAGACAAATATCCATCAACCTCTTTTGTTTATCTAAAATAAAATAGAACCAATAGTACATAACCCATGTGAAGTTTGATCTCGCATCATTGTCGTCTTGTTTACCACGTGGCATACATGCAACCCTTAACAATATATACCACCACAAACTTACAAATCATGAAACCACTTAAATTATTCTCCAATTTTAAAAAACTAAAATGACCCAAGTCTTGAACTAATTTGCAAATCAAGCCATTCAAAATATACAAAATTAATTTTTTTCAATATATGATTTGACCAAACACCTCTAATTTATAAACCACACAATCTAAAGGCAAAATTTATTTGGGTAGGACCCTTTTACCACCCAAAAGAAATTCAATCAATGCTTGCATGCCCTTTATCCTTTTATCTAAAATTACAATCTTACAACCACAAAGACCTGAACAATTTACCCAAGTCAAGCCATTGACTATATAAAAAAACCATTTTTCGAAATAAACATTAACCAAACAAAACAACACTAATTTTATAAATAAATCATTATAAAAACCGCTAATTTATAAACCATACAATTCAAAGGTAAAATGTTTATTTGGGTACATGTCTTTTACCACCCAAACAAACAACTCAATCAATGCCCTTTTGTTTTTCCTTTATACTTTTCACTTAACTTACAAATTAAGCCATAATTATAACAGTCTAGTAAAACCTATACTATAAGTATTTAAATTTCTCCCCTCCAACATTATAATAATTTATGATAATAATAACATTATTATATTCAAGATGTAGGGGTTAAATACTTAATAAACAATTACTACAAATCTAGTGACCCAACTCCCTGCAGTCATCATCCCTTGCATTCAGATGTCTGATACATTAGTGATTAGTGATTGTTCTATCAAGATCAAACGATTTATATTTAAGACAAGATGTCCATCAGTGTCCGATCAAAATAAGACGATCACCAATGTTCTCCGACACGTGAATGCGGGGTCTTCTGACTCGAGAGTCCAAATCTAGCACTTATCATTTGAGAATCCCACTAAATTATTAGCAAGATTAAAAGTAACACGAGTCCCTTGTTGTTGAACATTCCCAATAATAGACAAAGAAGAACTCGTCGGAGCAAAAGCAAAGCAGAAAGTTCCGGCAGAATCCACCGGAATCAAGTAATTCTTCGCCGGCAAACTCCAAACCTTATTCTCACCAAAATGAAAAGCCACGGTTGGAACCCTAACACTTTGCAAATTTGACAAATCATAACAAGTATCAAACAATGCAAAATTATCAGCAGCACGTAAATTCTGAGTCATTCTTTTAAACTCGTCGCGAACCGAGTTATAAAGTTGACTCTGTAACCGCGTAATCGCGGTTCCAGAGTCAACAATAATCCCACCACCACCAGAACCACCATCGCCCGCCGGAACAGCAACCATCTGCCCACCAACACTAATCCCCGTGAGCTGAACATAATAAAAAGTATTAACTCTTTGATTCTTTAACATCGGAGCAAGTACTGAATCACCGGGTTGAACCGAGTTAAACTCAAGAGTTGACGATTTTCCCGAGTTACGATCAACTAAACAGTAAGAAAACGATGAGGCTTTGATCTGTGAAGTTAAAGATTGTGACCCACCACCGAGTCCGAGTAAACCAGCTGCACCGACGAATAAACCTTCGTTATCATGGCCGCAACCAATAGCAACACGGTTCACTGACCCGGTGTTTCCAAAAGAGACTGTTTCAGTGCTATATTCTCCTACAGTGAATGAGCCATCACCGTATGAAACTTGGTATTGACATTTACCATCACGACAACCAGAAAGTTCGAGTGATTGACATTGTTCTGCTTCACAGGTCATGGGTTCGTAGGTTGATGAGGAAGTTGGGTCGTATATTGGGTCTGTTTGTTGGTAACATTCTGTGCATGGTTTGCATTGGATCCAGTTAACGTCACTACCTGTGTCAAGAACCATGTAGTAGGGTTTAGGTGGTTGGCCTATTCCTAGTCTGGAGAAATACTCGCCGGAGCCGGCACCGGAACCGGATGAAACTGGTGTAGAGAGATCTTCTTGCTGAAGCTCGGTCTGAACCGGGTGGAGATCGGTTTTCTTGAGGTTGTTAAGAGAAAGTTTGAGTTTTGTAGTGAGTGAGTCGAATCGGGCTGAGTCACGAGTGAGCCTAGCTAACATGAGTTTTGTATAGTCTTTATGGTTTTCATTGAGAAGATTCTCTCTTGGGTGTATGAGAATTGAGAAAGATGAAGAGTTTGAAACAATGGGTTTTTCGTTTAGGGTTTCTTCAAGAAGATTATTGTTATTAGGGTTAAAGTTAAGGACTTGTTTGGTTTTGTGAATTGAGGAAGAGACATCAAGAAGGGAGGTGTGTGAAGTAATGATCCTAGATGAGGAAGTTGGAGATGGAAGAAGAGAGATTGTTGTAATGAGAAGTGATAAGTTGAAGAGTAGAAGTGCTTTTTTGGAAGCCATTTTTTGGTTATGGGGAAAGTAAAGTGAGTGAGGGAGTGTGGAGTTGAGTGCTTGATTTATTGGTTTGAAAAATAGAGAGAGAAAGTGATTGGATCTGTTGATTTGTTGGTTGGTAGATGAAGGTGTTAAAGTGAGGAAAAAGGAGTTTGGTAAATAGTGGTAATGTAGCTAATTTAGGAATGGTAAAAAGTAGAGCACTAGTTTAATGCTTTGTGAAAAAATAGAAGATTAATTGATTGGTAATTTTGTTTTTATCTGCATGCTTAAAAAAGAGGGATTTATTCGTAGATGCTCAGAAACGTAGATGAAATATAAATGGATTTTATAGTTTTGAACATTAATTTTTGCTTTGGTAGTTTAGGTCGAGAAAGTACAAGTACAAGGAGAATGTAAAATATAGTACAATTTGCCTTGTATATTATGTACAATTTATTTACTCTAATTTTTTGTTGTTTCTTTTTATCTCCTGTTTTCTCTTCAAAGAAGATTATTCAATTTTAAGAGTTTAAAAATATGCATTATCACTATAAATTGATTTTAAGAAGATTATTTCAACTTTTAAATTAATTTTAAAAGTGATACATAACAGCCCACAATTATAATTGAATTTTAAAATTGCTTATATGTGTTATAAGTTTATTGGTCATTAGTTTTTTTTTTTTTTATACAACGTATATTTTACCAAACAATTAGCAAAAATCTCAAAAGAAGCTAAAATACAAATTCAAGAGGTTAATCAATGAAATAATTGAAAGCACTCTCATAAATTGTGTGAAATTAATCCTTTGAACTTTGCGAAACTCAAACAATTCCAAACTTTTGCTAAGAATTTTAACCTGTTGCATACTCAAATTCGAATTTAAACTCAGGACATTGATTAAATTAAAAGTGATTTATGTCATTTCATTTAAGCACTATTGAATATAAATAGTATTAAATTTTTACTTTTTAATCGAATATCTTCTGCGTACAATTACATATACTGATGTGTGACTTTGTTTCGTTAAAGAATAAATTACAATTTCACAAGAAGCCTTTTTTTTTTGTTTCATTCACAGGAAAGTCTTTGCTTGTGAAATTTGTTTTATTAATAATTCAGTATATTCACTCCTTAGAAAAGTAATATACATTCACATCTATCTCAATGCAATTCACTTTTTGTTTTGGTAGATAACTGCAATTCACTTTATTTGTCCATTTAAAATTTCCCAATTTTAGATTTGTCTATATAACAGCATGATATTTTATTATCGTACACAATAGGATTATTTGTTACATCATTGGAAAATGTCATTGTCCAATTCACATGCTATCAAACTGAAGTTGTTAAAGTTTGTTGCGTAATAAATTATTTTATTAATCTCCCACTATTTTTATGCTTTTACCTTAGGGGAAGATCGTTTAAAATTTGCTCTCAAGAAATGCTTGATGAGGAAAGTGAAATTTGACTGCTATGAGTTAAAAGCTTGTATTGATAGCAACATTTATTTATGTTTTGAGGGGAAGGTAGCAACATTTTTATCACTCTTTCTCGTTACTATAACTTATAACTTATTAGTAATAATTATTTTTCCCTGAAAAAAAAATATTTTAGTTCCTGAATGCGTATTGATTAGTTACGATAGTTCCTCAATGTATCGAAATTTTAAAATAATCTTTAACTGTGCACTTCATTAATCAAAATAGTGTGTGACATTAAAATATTTCGTTAATATTATCATATTAATAATTCAATATACTTACCTATTGTCATTTCAATTCCTATATAAAAAGAGTTATTGTGAGTATTGAGTGATTATTTGAGCGTCATAGACTATTTTGACTAACAAAGTGCACAATCAATGACTATTTTGGAATCTTGATACACTGGGAGACTATTGTAACTACTCGTTACACGTTCAAGGATGAAAATGACTATTACCCCATAACTTAATTATAGTACTTGACTACCTCAAGGTTGGTTTGTGCCAAAAGTTTAGAAATTAGGAGTATGCTCTTTAAATTTTAAGTTTGAATCATTCCTATGTTAACAATTTTTGTCTGTTAGTTCATATGAAATTTTGTTCTATCTTCAAGTAGACTCGCTACTAGAAGATAGTATGCTCTTCTTTCTTGTTACTATAACTTAATTAAAGTACTTGAGAACCTCGAGGTTGGTTTGTGGTGAGAGTTTGGAAATTAGGAGTACGCTTTTCTTTAAATTTTAGGTTCGAATATTCGGATGTTAACAATTTTTATGTGTGTAGTTTATACGAAATTTGGTTCTATCTTTAATTGATTTCTCTATTTGTAGTAGATAGTGAGATTGATCCTCTGAAATAGTCAGTCTTTATGCTGATTAACGAATCTTAATTAATCGACCTTTATGCTGAAATAAATTATACTACTTCAAAAAAACAAAGAAACTTGATATTATACAAGTAAGAAAGAAGGACGCAAAGTAATTTTAATTTGAAACTCAAATGAGTAGGCCACGGTGAATTTTCTTATGTGACAGTTAGATGTGCATAGAGCAGTGGTAGCTCTTATGATCATAATATTTTGGACCTTGGTTGGTGGTGGCTTTTATGTAAAAGTTATTAGGTACTTGGAGTACTATGTTTAGTTTCATCTTAATGTTAAGTATATTTTTAAGATAACATGAGATTTATTATTAATAAATTATTTAAGTGGTAAGAGATTTTTACGTATTTAATAATAGACAATGAGAGTGATAATTTACTCAGTTGGAAAAGAAGGACCACGAGGTTAAAAGTAGGTAGGTTCGAAAATAGAAGAGAGGTTAAATTAGGTTACTCCTTAGAGCAATCCCACACAAATATATACATATGAAAGCATCATACTGGATTATATACATATGAAAGCATCATATTGGATTGGATCACAGCTCAACTCACATTTATTTTATCTTAGTTAAATGCAAAAGTTTACTTTGTCATGTTTTGTTTTGTTTTTTTAAACCGAATATCCTCCACGTGTAATTGCAGAGACTAATTCCTTGAGCATTGTGGAATTCAAATAGCTGATAAGCTCTTCCTAAGAGTTTTAACGTTGATGCATGTCTAAGACTAAATTTGAACGCAAAACCTTGATTAAGTTAAAAGAAACCTGTGACATCTCATCTAAACGTCCTCATCAAGTTTTGTATATTATTCAGATAAATACAACCACAAAATGCTATTTACATATTCAGATATTATGGTAGATAGAATACACTGTTCTGTTGCCATGGCAAAGTATCATCTTAAAATTATGAGAGTAAAGACGAAAATTGATTTCTATCTTTAAATATTTATTGACATAATTTACCCAAAAATTAAAAGAAAAATATAGACCATGCCTTTGGTCTTACAATTTATTTTTCAATAAAAACTTTGGTTTTACGTACAATTGAGGATATTGTTTGGGCTGCATATCATTTTATTTATGAATGATGGCTGCATTGTACTCCCTCCGTCCCAAATTGTATGACGTTTTGATCATTTCATACGTATTAAGAAATATAATTAATTTTGTGTGGGAAAGAGATATTATGAGTTGTTTTACAAAATTGTCCTTAATAAATTATATGAGAAAGATAAATGAATGACTTGGAAGGATAGAAAGTAATAAATAATTAAGGATGAGTTTTGTTAGAAGCCACCTATGAAGGTGTCTTTTAGCAACCCACGCCTTAAGGTGTGATTTCCACTTTTTAGTTATAACTTTGCTAAAAGACACCTTCATAAAAATTAGTTGGTGTCTTTTACCAAATGCTCATAGAATAACTTGCTAAAAGACATCTTCATAGAATGTGTCTTCTAGCAAAACCCATTAAAGATATAATAGGAAAAGTAACATTAATGATTCATTGGTATTGTAAAGCGACATACAATTTGGGACAATTTTTTTCTTCAAAACGACATACAATTTGGGATGAAGGGAATATGTCATAAAGATCATATTTAATGTCACGCAACCACCATTGGTCCAAGTCTATTTCTAGAAAAACTAAACACCCAATTTTCGATATAGATATTAAGTCATTTAGATAAGTTTTTTTGTCAGCAAAAGGTTAAGTTAGATATTAAGTCATTTAGATAAGTTTTTTTTTTTTGTCAGAAAAAGGTAAAGTTAACTCGTTTCATTTATAAATCAATGAATGTAATAGTTACTCTCTCCGGTCTTAAATATAAGAGAATAATCTTTTTTTAAGTTCATTGGATAATCAATGTATTTGGACTACAATGTAAACTAAATACATCATTTGTTCAATGAACCTACAAAATAAATCTTCTCTTATATTTAAGACCAAAGGGAGTACAATATTGAAAATATGGGGCATACAATGAGAAAAAAATGCTCTAGCTATACTATGAGACGGGTAATACTTCGGTATTTTTAGCTTTGGTGTCTTTGAGTGTCTTTAGTTCATTTTAGAGGAGAGAGAATGATGGATGAATAATTAAAATAAATTATTTAGATGAGAGAGAATGAATGGTTAAGAGAGAGATCGTAACAAAGGCATCAGAGGCACCAAATTCAGAGACACCCAAGTGCAACCCACTATGAACAACCATATTTAGTTGCTTTAAATTTTTAAATATGACACGACAATGTCGGGTCTACTAACTAAGAGACCTCTACATTGACAAATAAGGTCACCAAATTCATTAAGAAGAATGTTGGTGGTGGCAGGAGCATCATATAGAGATAGAGATTTGCAATTTGCTTCCAACAAAACAACACGCATTTTGTTTGATATGGTCACTTTGATATATTCCAGCAAGCCTATGGTTCAGCTTCATGAACGGTGGTGGTGGAGTAGAAATAATTTGATTTGCTAAGCATAAATATCCCCCCATGTCTCCAAAACACATACCATACTCATGATAAAATTAATGTTAAAAGAGGCTATGACCATGTTACATTTGATCATGTCCACGGGTGGTTTGTTTCAGTTAGTATGAGAAGCGTCTACGCCGTGTGCTGATAACCTCAATATATCTATATATATTCGAACTATTTTTAGAAAACACAAACTACTATTCTACTTTATTTAATGGAGAAGCTACTCCTTTTAATATATAAGAAAATCACCATTTAAAAAAAATTCTTGGTGTTCGTCACTTGTTGAGAACCGTTACCTACCTTGAGTTACTCTCAATCTATTCCTTCTTATATCACGAGTATTTTCCTTATTCCTAGTTCTATTGTTGATGATATAGAGAGGATGTTTAATGCTTTTTGGTGGGGTGGGGGGAACCGTAACAAAGGTATTCATTGGATGGTGTTGGAGAGACTTGCTTCTTCCCAAATTGAAATGAGGGATGTGATTTCTTGATTTAAAACGTTTAACCAAGCCAACCCTTGACAAGCAAGGGTGGAATATCATGTGCAAACTGGAAGGTGGTTGGTACTTGGTAGATAAATTTCATGTTTTCTTGACTCTAAACTTGGCTATAGTCCTACATATATTGGAGTTGTGTGTCGAGAGCACAAGTTCCTCCTAAAGTGCACAATTTAATTTGGAGAATTTATAGAAGGTGCTATGTCCCATATCCATTAAATTGTGCGCTATGAGAAGGTCATGTTAAGTCCGATTGGCATAACATGTTTCAATTTTTTTAATATCTTAGTCCCCAAAAAATTGATGGAACTATCGGATGTGTATTTATGAGGCCTTAGATATGTTAGGGGGTCTAAAAAGAAACGTTTATGGTTCCTCCCGAACATATTTGGTGGCTGCAATTGATGATGAGTCTTGCGAGATTCACAAGGGTGATAGACTGACGGTCATTTAGTGCCAAACAAACCATAGGTGGTAGTACATGGTGTATTGTGGAGGAGGAATACATGTTCCTAATGAGGTATAGGATGAGAAAAAAAAATCAACAGGTTCCATGGTTTATGCTATCCAGATTGCTACAGTGAATCTACTTGTGCTATGTACCATTAACTCCCAACATTTACAATTGCAAATTTGTAGGAGTACCGTAGCCATTTGCCAAGTAGATAATGTACTAGATTTATCTAAGAGGGTGCTGTTAAATAATTGGTTCATGCTAACGAGTATAATTGAGAATATATTTTTTTTACGGGTTTTTTTTCTACATTATCACTTGATGAATTGGATGCAATTTACTTATATAAAAGAAAAATTCTATTTTCTTCATATTTATTCTTACAATCAATTATCTTTTTAATTTCAAGAACATCAAATTTTTTTATCTCATTCATTCAACGTGCAATTTTTCTTCCTTCTTCGTTTCATAATTGAATCCTACTTGTCATTAAAGGTAAATTGCCCCAAATTCATCAAGAGGTAATGTATGTCTCATCGATATGTTTTTTTTCCTTACAATCATTTACCATTTTCATCTCAAGAAGATCAAACTTCTTCATCTCCTTCATTCAACATGCGATCTTCGTCTTCTTCGTTCCGTAATCGAATTATATTTGTCATTAGGAGTAAATTACCCCCAATTCATCAAAGGGTAATGTAGACCTCACCCTTTTTTACACTTTGAAAACTTTGACTACACAAGTTCTAAGATAATACCCTAGAACATTTGTTATCGTTTTCCTAAATAATTATACCCTAATTTTGTTTGAACAAATTCCAAAAATCACAAAAATAAGTGATAATTTATTTAATTTTATTATTTTCCACCATTATTAATCTCGTCCAAAAAATCTAAAAAAAATGGAACTTAAAACGAGATTTGTTTTGTCAAGAATGATTTGAAGCATAGACCAAAACATTCTCCAAAACGTTTTGATCGTACTACACAAGAAATGAGGTGACATCATCAAAACTATCTAAGATGACATCATATGACAGCTTGCATCTACTAGCTGACACTCCAGAACGTTTTGGATATTTCAGCACAAAAAAAAAATAAATCAAAAAGAGCCTATGTCACTTTGAAAAATGTAACGCCCCATATTTTTGATATTTTTTTGAAAATTGTATCCATTACATCTACTAACAATGACGAGTCAGTCACAGTTGATCGAAAACTGTTATTTTGATCGTTTTTCTTTCAATTTGGGTAGTTCCATCACTTTTTTTTTTATTGGATTATCGTATTTAAAAAAAAATCACATATTTCAATGCTAAAAAAAATCACATGTTTCAATGCTAAAATAGTAGGGAGTGTTGGTCACGGTCTGAAAACATGTACATGAAGGTGTGACTTTTGCTATGTTGAATGCTGTGAGTTGGGTGCAGGAAATTCACATAATCTTGTTAACGATATCCATGAAAGAACCTTAAGGTATATTGA
>Ga0315915_1010306_pt1 | contig 10402 bp, 3 predicted proteins | sample MpolbnodulesMG_FD_207738 | JGI IMG/M metagenome (GOLD analysis project Ga0315915, IMG submission 207738) | Medicago polymorpha root nodule microbial communities from Los Angeles, California, United States - branched nodules | ecosystem: Host-associated > Plants > Roots > Nodule | place: USA... | reverse complement strand
TTCATAACTTTAGAATGAATATTAAATTGTATCCAAATTGTGATTGTGATTTATAATCAAATTATACTAGTATCATACTTGAACGGATATACACAAATAAGTTAAAAAACAACCACAATGTTTTGGTGATAAACAACTAAGATATGAGTGTATATTTTAATATAAGAGTATATGAGAGTATAATTTATTTTTAGGTTTAAATGCTCTTTTGGTCCCTTAAGTATTTAGTTGGTATCGCTTTGGTCCCTTAACTAAAAAAAAGATTGTTTGAGGATTTTAAGTTTTTTTTTAGTCTCGTTTTAGTCCCTTCTGTTAGGTTTCCGTTAGGGTTTAAAAAAAAAGTTAACTTCTGGACACGTGTCACCTTGTCATTAGCTCTGCGATATTTTTTTTACAATTTTTTTTAAATATATATACTTTTCTTTTATTAAAAAAATCCCACAGCCAATGACAAAGTGACACGTGTTCAAAGTTAACACGTGTCACCTTGTCATTGGTTCTGGAATTTTTTTTAAAAATAAAATATATATTATAAAAAAAAATATTCAAAAAAAAAATTCCACAGCCAATGATAAAGTGACACGTGTCCAAAGTTAACACGTGTCACCTTGTCATTGGTTCTGGATTTTTTTTAAAAAAAATAAAATATATATTATAAAAAAATATTCAAAAAAAAAAATCCCACAGCCAATGACAAAGTGACATGTGTCCAAAGTTAACACGTGTCACCTTGTCATTGGTTCTGAGATTTTTTTTTTAAAATAAAATATATATTATAAAAAAAAATATTCAAAAAAAAAAATCTCAGAGCCAATGACAAGGTGACACGTGTTCAGGAGTTAACTTTTTTTTTAAACCCTAACGGAAACCTAACAGAAAGGACCAAGGGACCAAAACGAGACTAAAAAAAAACTTAAAATCCTCAAACAATCTTTTTTTAGTTAAGGGACCAAAGCGATACCAACTAAATACTTAAGGGACCAAAAGAGCATTTAAGCCTTTATTTTTTTTATCAATGAAATACGAGTTATTTATTAGTAATTTAAATATCATATTAAACGAACAAAGGTTAGAATTAAAACAGCATAAATACTAGACTAGCTAGCGGGTGGTGAAGCATGACATGAAGACAATAATCTTAATGAATTAATTGAAAATTTTAACCTTTCTTCCTTAATGGGAGGTTGTTTTGTCCACACAACGGTGTACTACGTAACGTGTTATTTCGTTCAGTTTCATCATTGACCCGTATAATCCATCCTCTTAAAAAAAAAAGTCATTCATCCATATAACTATGGTTGAATTGGAATGAGTCAAAATATATTGATATTTTTATTTCGAGGTACAAATATATTGATAACTTAAAACCCAACTATATTGATAACTTAAAACCCAATTTTTTCTCAAAAAAAGAAAAAACTTAAAACCCAATTCACTAAAATTGGGATTTTTTTTATTCCACCAAGAAAGGTGAACCTTTGTTTTTTACTAAAGGTTACGTTTTCTGGTAATTCTAAAAGTTACGTCTCTTATAGACTAAAAAAAGATATTTTATATTTTTTAAAATGATTTCTATGAGAAGCACTTACTCAAAAATAGTAGAAGCTGATTTAAACTCCTTTTTGGTGGTGGTTGGAAAACCCCAACTTTACATATATTATGCATAGTCCCTGCCAACTGAGATAAGTTTACGAGGATAAATTTAAACTCCTTTGATATAATTGAAAGAGTAATTTGACATTTTGACCATTTTTTAAAATTTTATTATCCCCGTTAAAAAAAAAATCAAAAAGATGAAAATGATTTTTTTATGTGAAGTTATTTAAACTAATTTTTTTTTTGAAGTTTTTTTAAAGTTTACTTTTAATAAAGTTAATAAAAACTAAATCTTCCATATTTTTAAGATATTTATTAAAACAATGTCCTCTAAAATATTTAAAAAAGTTTTTTTATTATATAATCAATATCCAAATTCTTATGTTTTAATTTTCTTAATAAATGTGATTTGATTTTTTTTTCTTACAATTTGAGACGGAGGAAGTATATTGGTATAAATTTACATTCTTATTCACTTTTTGGGGCAGATTCTTCCTAAGAAAGAAAAAAAAAACTTTTTCGAGCAAATTCCTTGATTTATGTATCAATTTCGTTATATTTAATAACGGAAAGACGGCCACTATCGTGCCCGTCTGTCCGCTCTTTCTACTGCGTTAACGCATGTGATTATTTTATTATGTTTGTTTTATAGTTTTGATTAAATTTTAAAATATTAATGAAAATTATTGATATATTGATTTATAAACAAAATATTGTCAAGGCATATAACAAAATTATTTATGAACTCAGCATATTTTAGTTTGCCTGCATATAAAATAAAGATAAAATAATGATTTTTATTGTTTATTCTAATAGTAATTAGTAACATCATAACATAAATGTATAAATGACATGTTATGTAAAAGAAACATTTGATTTAAACAAAATAATGATTTATTTAATAATTAAAAAAACACGGTTCTCTTTATATAAAAAAAAAAAACCACGCTATCATAGTTTGTATAAGCAATTATAAACCAGCAAAGTCAAATAATCCTTGAAATTAATCGTAAATAATTTGAATCATAATCACTTATAAACCAGTAAAGTCAAATAATCCATAAAATTAATCGACTTTGATTAGCTGCAACATGAAAGAAAAAGAAAAAAACTTATAGGTTAATTCTGAATTCTAATGCAGAAGGCTAGGAGAGGTTGAGAAAAACTAAACAATGTGGGAACGAACTATGAACTGTGAGAACCCTACTTATTAATATTTATATTTAATGTTTAATATAGTGCTAACAAATCTTTTTCTAAAATATTTTGAGTCTTAATCTTTTTTTTAGATGATTTAAAGTCCAATCTTTAACAATATTTTTTCTCACGTTTGTTACTAATATTTTTTTTAGAGGATTTAAAGTCCAATCTTTAACATTATTTTTTACTCACGTTTGTTACTAATTTTTTTTAAAAGGATTTAAAACCCAATCTTTAACAATATTTTTGTTCACGGTTTGTTATTAATTTTTTTTAGAGGATTTAAAGTTCAATATTTAACATTATTTCTTGCTCACGTTTGTTACTAATCTTTTTTTTAGAGGATTTAAAGTCCAGTCTTTAACATTATTTTTTGTTCACGTTTGTTACTAATCTTTTTTTTAGAGGATTTAAAGTCCAATCTTTAATAATACTTTTTGCTCACGTTTGTTACAATTGATCAAAGGCTAAAGAATAGTAACTTATATTAATAAAATAAAATAATAATATTAATAAAATAATATGGAAATACTTTTTTTGTGTAAGGGATATGAAAATACTTGACAATCTTTGTCGGTTGTATTGAGGGGAACAACACAGATGTTCAACATTTTTTTTTGAGGGAAACACAAATGTACAACATAAAATCGGCTGATAAAAAAGTAACATGAGTTTTTGTTTTGTGCTAGTTTTTTGTGAGTTTGATATGTGAATACGGAGGTAAAAGAGGGTTAACGAGGACGATTAGTGACATGGAATAGTAATCCACATGTTATTTTGTAATTGGCTAACAGTAAGATCAGTTCATAAGGAACTGTGTGTAAGTTTTCTCCTTAAATTAAATTTATTGTTATATATTTGTTACATGTGTTATTTGTATTTAAAATTAAACTTTAAAATTAAGGGTATTTTTGGAAAGAAAAGTCCAACACAAAAGTGTGCTGAAAGGGGTAGTTTTTTTTTATATATAGTAGCATAGAATAGTATAGATATATTTGTTTTTTTTTTAACAATCAAAAATGGAATATATATAATAACCCAAAGAGAATTCTCAAGCACAAGGTGTGCTAGAGAAAGCTCAACAATGTACGGTTACAAAGGCAATAGTGAAAAATAACAGACAATCTAGCCAATGCCCAAACAAACAAAGGGGCTTGACCACCACATGTGAAAATTATGACGAATTCTAATGTTAGTAGCCTTCATCCATCAAAACGAATGTAATTTGACTTTCTCTACCAATTGGTGAACGGTATGTTCCATGTTTTTGAAGACCCGACTGGTTCTTTCATTCCACAAGACCCACACACAACACAACCAAATGAGTTGCATAAAAGAGCGAATGGTACGCGAGCCACCTGCGGAATAAACAAACTGATAAAAATGATCTGACACACATAATGGCTCGGCTGCAGGTACACCTAACCAGGACCGAATTTCCCCCCACAAAGTAGCATAAAACGGACAAGAGAGGAAAAAATGTTGAGCAGTCTCGGTGTCACCGCAGCCCACCACACAATGTTGATTTGCAAGAGGAAGAACACCGCGCACATACAAATGTCTATTCTGAAGGAGTCTCCACGCAAGAATAGAGACCTTCAACGGAACCTGTTTATGCCAAACTAAATCCGATAAAACTTCTGGTCTGAATTGATTGACTAGTAAGGAATTGGTAAGCACCTCTAACTGAGTAACCGGTTGAAGGATCAAGTTGCCACCTCCTTCCACCACGAAGAAACACTCCGGCCCCCAACCTCCCATGTGTTATTTGTATTATAAAATTAAACTTAAAAATTAAGGATATTTTTGGAAAGAAAAGTCAAACCCAAAAGTGTGCTGAAAGAGATAGTTTTCTTTAGAGATTATATTATACTCGTCATTATCTAAAGTAATTTATTCAATTAGTTATATGATTATATCCATAGTTTTGAAATTTAAAGCTTTACATTTGAAAGATAAAACAAATTAAAGACTACTTTCACGAAATTCAACTTTCCTGCGCAATATGCATTCATTTTGAAAAGTCTCTTGACTTGGGAGGTTTGAAATTGGGACAAGCATAAGGTGACCCAGATTTTAATTCTCTCACTAACCAAAAAAAAGATTTTAATTCTCTTAAGGTTTATACTACTACGATTTGTCTTATTCGAAGCATCATCTATAAATTTCTCTTGGTCAACTAACACTATATGATGGTCTTTGTCTTTTTGAATATAATGCTCTTGTTTCTTAAATTTCGCTTTCTCTTCCTCTAGATTTAGTTTTTCTTTTTCGAGATGCCCCCGACAACATCAACCAGTTAAAACATATCGCGAAGTTGTTTTCTAACTATTCTCTTTCGATGCAATGGGCATCAACAAGATGGCCTTAAAGCATGATACCAAGCTGTGGTATCGCATCATTCACACTTCCATTATGCCCACCTCAAAATATGATACCATCACCATCAACAAAATGGTCGTATATATTTCAAAGAAAGAGGATCAATGTTGATCTGATCATTGAAAAGGAGATTCATTGTGCTATGACTGGCATAGGAAAATTATTCTTCCTCTATTAAAATAATTTTATTTTGAGAAAGTACCTTAATTAAACTTTTACACGGTTGTGTTTATAATTTTTTTCAATGAAGTTGTGATTTATAATTTTTTTTTTCTTCCTTTGAACGTTTTATTCAAATAATTTTGACTTCATTGTATTTATCTCACGGTTTTTGGTCCATGTTGGTCATGGCTTGCCATTAAGTGCTATGAATGTTTCAAACCATATTCTGAAGAGTATATTAATGATGATTGGATTGGTATGACATAGTTGTAGCAACTAACAAGGTTGGAAAGAATTTGCACATGTTGAGTAATTAGAGCAAATTTTTTGGTGTCTCCGCGAGCTTAGCTTAATTAGGGACAATACATGTTATATGTAAAGACGGTTTGAATCCTGGATAAAAAGAAAACAAATTTTTTGGTCATTTCTTAATGTTATTAGTTGCAATATACAACAACAACCAAGTATGATTATCACTAATATAAATTATGATTGCAGTCTCTGTAACATTGACCTAAACACGACTGACATGCTAACATTCTAATAATGTTTTTTTTAACAAATAATTGACTATAGCTAATCACTTCTGTCACTACGTGTCAGACAAGAATTGATCCTCTCAATTATTTATTTTTTTCATGTGTCTTTTACAATATGCGGTTCAACGAAATGTTTTTCATGTGGTTGCTTGAACATATTCAATTTTTTTTTAAGGAGCATATTCAATTTTTAAAAAAAGATAGTAAAAGTAATAAAAGTGTAAATTTAGTAGTTTAAATTTTTTTTTAGGAAAATTTAGTAGTTTAAATAAAAGGTAAGCTAACTTTTAAAAACAACAAATGAAAGGTAAGTTGAGAAGAAAAAATAACTAGACCAAAATTATATATAATTTTTTAAATTTTTACTACACATATATGAATTATAATTATAACGATTGATATATAAGATTACGGATCGATCCAAGAGTTATTCTCTCCTCCAAATGTAGATTATTTTTAGACTGAACTAGATAATTAAATACTGGTGTATTTGTTCTTTTACTTTCTTTATCTTAATCTTCCGCTTTAATAAAAAAGTGCTGTTATTTTTATGGGAACGAAAAAAATTGAAACTTGGTCATTTTATAGAGACAAAACATATTTAACCTTAAATTATAATAAAAAAAATTACATTTTTTTAGGAAAAAAAATCTTTATTTATATACTTTTTTCAAATATTTTTTTTTCTTATCTCTGACACGGTTTTTGAAAAGTAGTTTACCAAACAGTTTTTCATTTTTTTTTCTCTAAACGAGCTTTAAAAATTGGATTACCAAACAAATTTTTTTATTCTATTCTTAAAAACAAATTTTTAAAATAAATTATAAAAACTAAAAAGTTTTTAGAACTTTAAACTTAAGAATAAAAAGTTGTTTGCAAATTTTTCTTTCGTTACAAAAGTTGTATGTAAATTCAAACATGATGAGAATGTTACATATTTCATTTTATAAACACTTGCCAATATTCATTTTCTTTCTATCTCTCTTTTTATGGCATCCACAAATTATCATTTTAACTACATAACAATACTAGCATGTACCCTGAAGACACGTTTTAAAATACAAAATATGAAAATTATATATTAAAAATTGTGGCAATTTACTTCTTAAAATTTTGATAATTACTTTTTATTTCAATAAATATTTAGTAATTATGGAATCTAAACATGTGCACTAAAATCTCATGTTAGCATACTACTTTACAGTATTAATCAATTTCTTTTTCTTTAAGTTAGAGAGGGGTTTTGGAAACATTGGAAAAAACGCTCAGCAACTCTGAAGTTATTTTTAGCTTCCCTCAAATCACGGCAAAACGTTCATCCGTCTAAGTGCATTGTAACTAACATAAACGAAGGTTACTTCCTTCTACTCTCACTCTCTCACATATGCTCAATCTTCGAATATTTTCTTGCTTTTTTAAGATTTACATTTATCTCAAACTTCAATTTGGTTTTAAATTATACATTCAACGTCTTTTACTCTCTTGGCTGTTATTTTTGGTTGTCATGATAGGTTCCTATATACAATGTTTTTATTAGATTAAATTGATTTTGTTGTTGTTGTTGTCACTTTTATTGTTTCGTATGTATTAATTCATGTAATGTCTTGGATATAAATATGGTATATGATAAAACATTATAGCGTCGTTTGATTTATGTACGTAGCCGACCCAATTTAATGATATAAAATATGGTTGTTATTGTTGTAGATTTAAGATTAAATTGATTTTGTTATTGTTGTCATTTTTATTGTTTGATATGTATTGATATATTTATGTAATGAGTTGGATAGAAATATGGTATGTGATAGAACATTATGACGTCGTTTGATTCATTTAGTCGACCTCATTTAATGGGATAAAGCATGGTTGTTGTTGTAGGTTTAGGATTAAATTGATTTTGTTGTTGTTGTCACTCTTATTGTTTGATATGTATTGATATATTTATGTAATGAGTTCGATATAAATATGGTATGTAACAGAGCATTATGACATCGTTTAATTCATGTAACCAACCCCATTTAATGGGATAAAGCTTGGTTGTTGTTGTAGGTTTAAAGTTAAATTAATTTTGTTGTTGTAACTTTTATTGTTTGATATGTATTGATTCATGTGACATATGTGGAAATGAGACGGAGGAATATACATATAGATATTGAACTAAAGGTTTCATGGGATGGTCCTGGTTCAAGTTTTGTTGGGATTATGCATATTCAATGTAGTAACATTTACTCTTCTACATGACACAAGTTGATGTTTCTTTGTTAAATGTATGATTTACTTTGGTTTACACTGAGTTTTTGACATAATCATTGGCAGACTTATTGTTAATAAGTCAATATTGTTATGTTGGGTGGTGTTTGTTTTAGGTGTACATAATGCTCTAATTCTCTTTGATGTTGTAGTTGTTCATATTAACCTATTTTCAGGGTACATATATGATTAATATATAAATCATTGTTTTTCTTTTTCAACCGTCTGCATAAAATGCTGGATTATTAATCATTTTTCACTATATTGTTTGATATTATTTAAGGAGACTACTGTTTTGTGGTTTTTTTTATCGATGTTTCGATCTCTCAATCTCCACAAAAATATGAATGAGATATTCTCATTATTTCTAAAAGACATATGCAATGTGACCTTTTTTCTATAACAACATTTTGTTTTCAATTTTGTGTTACGTATTTTGGTTCACAAATTTTCTTCATTAATTTTAGGGTTAACAGGTCTTTACCGCCTTGTAATATAGGTCATTTTCGGTTTTCCCCCCTGTAAAATATTTTTTTTTGATTTACCCCCTGTAAAATATTTTTGTTTTAATTTACCCCTTAATAGGCCAAACAAAAACGAAAAATTCTTGAAAAAAAAAAATTGGTTTTTGTTTGGCCTATTAGGGGGTAAATCAAAACAAAAATATTTTACTGGAGGAATCAAAAAAAATATTTTACAGGGGAGAAAACCGGAAATGACATATATTACAGGGGGGCAAAGACCTATTAACCCTTAATTTTATAAGGAGTTAAAAGAGTGTTTTGGCTTTGTTGATCCAATTGATTGAAAACCATTAGAAGAAACAATGAGTTTTATTTGCAATCACTGCATGTCGTTGTGGTCCTATTTTTAATCTTGGTGTTATTATGTGGTTTTTATCTCTGCATATATTTTTTAGATTGAAATAGAGAGTATAATTGAGAAGAATGTCATGTCAAGTTTGAAGGTGAGAAAAACACAAGAAGGGGGGAGGTGAATTGTGTTTGTTTTTTCTTCGTTTTCTCCTACTGAAGTCACTGATCAGAAGCAGATAGAGTTCAGCTTCTGAAGTGATAATCAGAATCTAAATGCAGCAGATAAAAACAGAGAGAGAAACTAAAGACACAAAGCAATTACACAGGTCCATTCCACAAACTGTAAGTAGTCCTGTCCCCCTTGCACTTTCAAGGAAAGTTCACTAAAATGTAATATCAAATTACAACTGCTCAATGCTACAACTAGCACGAGACTTCAAATTACTCAAGCACAACTGCAAGAGATTTCCCATGCTCAAGCACACAAGCAAGAGACTTCTAATCAAACAAAATTACAAATAAGTTTGTTTGAGTTTGACACTTGATATACAATCAGTAGTGTTCACAATACAAATCAGATACAGACTCTTAAGACTATAGAATTTCTAAAATATGAACTTTGGTAAGAAATCATAAGTGACTTTAAATACAGAACAATATCAGAGTTTTGGACTTTGAATTATTGTATGAGTCTTGCTTTTTGTGTGTGTCTGTATATCCCAACTAGTAAGTCTTCATTCCTTTATATAGAGGTGTGAAAGATACGTTGGAAAGTTGCCAGCACAAAAAGAGTCGTTTGAAGCTTGTTGAAAATCACCAATGATCTTTTGCCTTATATAGTTATTGTCCTATGAAGGATCAATTTCAAATGCATTCCTAGTTTGAAGGAACATTTCTGCAGACAGAGCTGTTATTCTTGTCTTGTTGCAGAGACACAAACAGAGCAGTGGAGAAAGTGGTTGTACAATTCGTACAATTGTCCTTTGTCAACGCTCTTGATAGAACAAGCATCCAATGCTTTCAAATTTCATCTCAAGAGCCGTTGTTACACTCTTTTAGTCTTTTGCAATGCTTAGGCGTGATTAAATCAATTACCCAGCCTTTGAAGCTTTAAGTCTTTCATCTCCTGATGAACTTCAGCTTCTGGTGATCTTGCTTCTGATGAGGTGCTTCTGACGAACTTGCTTATGATGACGTCATCACTTCAGGAGCACTTATACTTCAGATGCACTTTTCTTCAGATGCTTCAAACTTCCTTTTTGTTGATTCCTTCGCTCTCTTTTGTTCTTCCAGAACCTTATAAAGATATCAAATATTTGTCTATGGTCCTATACACTTGAACAAATATTAGCATATCCAATTGACAATTTTTAATACCTTGTTATCATCAAAACTCTAAGGGTAACGTATGTTAAACATTTTTCGTTCCAACAATCTCCCTCACTCTAAGGGTAATGT
>Ga0315915_1010301_pt1 | contig 10410 bp, 7 predicted proteins | sample MpolbnodulesMG_FD_207738 | JGI IMG/M metagenome (GOLD analysis project Ga0315915, IMG submission 207738) | Medicago polymorpha root nodule microbial communities from Los Angeles, California, United States - branched nodules | ecosystem: Host-associated > Plants > Roots > Nodule | place: USA... | reverse complement strand
TTTGTAGTTACTTCTTATGAAACGTGGAGGACAAGTTATATATGGCGGGAAGATTGGTAACCAATCAGATGTGATGATAAAATATTTTCAGGTGACATTTTCTTTCAATTATTTCTTGTATAACTTAATACATTCTCATTTTCTAGTTGTGTAAGGATCATAGTGTTAAGGTAGAAACGATGTTCGTGGAATTTAAGCTAATTTTCTTTGTTAAAAACATCGACATTTTCTGCTCTCCTAAATATATATTTTCTTCAAAGCTATTTGAATTCTAAAAACACCATAATAGCATTGTAGAATACTTCTCATGTTTGTTTGATCATTATGTAGTAATTTAGACTATATATTATGATCAACATTGACCTTACTTATGTGTCCTAACTTGATTTTTTTTTTTTTATGCAGAGTATCAGTGGAATCTCCCCAATTCCTAGTGACTACAATCCAGCTACTTGGATGCTTGAGGTTACCACACTTGCTATTGAAGAAAAACTTGGTGTAGACTTTGCAAAGGTTTACGAAAATTCGGACCAATTCAGGTAACTTTATCTATTCTCGAGTCCTAATGACAATAAAAGATGTCTTTTCTAAGGAACATAACAATCAACAAGTTACAACCTTATGTACAGAAAGAATAATATGAGATTAATGGCTATATTACATCCTTTTATCTTAGGACGGTGGAAGCTTCGATTAGAAAATACGAACAACCATCTCCTGGCTCGCAACCATTGAAGTTTGACACATTATATTCACAAAATACATGGTCACAACTTCACAAGTGTTTATGGAAGCAGAATATTTTATACTGGAGAAATCCATCATACAATGCAATAAGGATGTTGTTTACGATAATATGCGCTTTAGTTTTAGGGTCAATATTTTGGAGGATCGGTGTAAAAAGGTATGGCTAATATATGATTTCATTTGTTATAAGAAAAATATTTTATTATTAATAATAATCATGTCATTATTATTCTACAGGGAATCAACTCAACAAGTGATGGTAACTATGGGTGCAATTTTTTCTTCATTATTGTTTGTTGGGGTGAAAAATGCAACTTCAATACAACCAGTTGTTTCAGTTGAAAGGACAGTGTTTTATAGAGAGAAAGCAGCTGGAATGTACTCTCCAATTGCATACGCAGCAGCACAGGTATATAGCTAGTTTTGTCAATGTATTGAAAAATTATTTTAACGATTAAATCTCTTGTTCATATTGTATATAATGATTACTTAATCTCATTAACAGGGGCTGGTGGAAATCCCATACCAATTTGTTCAAACAATAATATATGGTGTAATTACATATTTCATGATGGGTTTTGAAAATAATGTTGGTAAGATCTCGATTTTCGCTTTTGAAATGCTTCCTGCATCATGTATTTGGAGTCTTGCTCATGAGAGTGAACATAGTTCATGTAGTTCACATAAATAGTGCTAGAAGATGTTGTATACGGAGTGAGTGAATCACCAATTTTGTCTATGAAAGACAATTTGATTACGACATTAACCAAATTTTAAAATGATCATTCAAATTGAAAATCTTAAATCACATTAGTCCTTTTGGATCAGTGAACATAGTCACGTAGAACAAACATGATCGAGCATTTTGAATTTTAGGGGTCCTAGAATTTTGTTAATTTCAAGAACTACATTGTCTAATCCCTACAATTTCAAGGGCTAAATTTAGTGTTTCACTCTCATGAAGTCTACATGGTCTCAAACTTCCTAGAATTAAGAAACTTTTACATTGACATTTATATTTTTCTCTCATTAAGTATCTCAAAGTTCGTCCTCCGATAAGTACTAATGTGATACATTTTTTCTTCCTCTCTAATGCAGGAAAGTTTTTGATGTATCTTGTGTTCATGTTCCTCACATTTACCTATTTCACCTTTTACGGCATAATGGCTATTGGGGTTACACCAACTCAACACCTCGCAGCTGTAACTTCTTCTGCATTTTACTCTCTATGGAATCTTGTCGCAGGTTTTATGGTTCCAAAACCGGTGAGTAAAATAAATAAAAGTATTACAAGGATCCTCTACAACCGTTGCACGGTGTAATGACTGCGGGGGGATCATTAGTTTTCTCTCGCTAGATCTAATAGTCTCCACGGTCGTTGCACCTTGTAGGGGTCGCAAGGGATCTCAATCTGAATATTTATACTTATAAAAAAAAACAATAGTATTTTGGCCCTAATGCTAATGAGTCTTGCATTGTTTCAGTATATTCCTACATATTGGCTTTGGTTCCATTATCTCTGCCCACTTTCTTGGACACTACGCGGGGTTTTGACATCTCAATTTGGAGATGTAGAAGATATAATTGAGGGGCCAGGATTTAAGGGCAGTGTGAAACAGTATCTATCTGTTTCTCTAGGGTATGATGAGACAATTAATGGAGTTTCATCAGTGTTGATATCAGCAATTGTGCTTGTTTGCTTCACCATACTCTTCTTTGGTTGCTTTGCTTTCTCAGTTAAAGTATTGAATTTCCAAAGGAGATGATTGAAGAATGTAGTTATAGATATATAAGAGTAGAAGCTACTATGATTGACAATAGTATCATAAATGTAAGTAATGTAACAGTTATTTACTAAACAAATGTAAGTGATGTTCAAATATATACATTGATTCTTCTACACTAACTTGTAGTAACAATTGTTTGCACAGATTAGAACCTCATATCCCTTGCCACATGGACACTTGAAAGTAAGGCTTAAGCACTTATCAACCCACTCTACACTGACAGCTTCTTCATAATCATTTCCCAATTCATCCTACAAAAACATAGTGAATTCATTAAGCATGAAACAACAATTAGTCTAGGAGTCATATATATAGTTTTAACTTGTTATCGCCATAATAACTAAATCACCACCGAAATTGTAGCTGCATTAATCACTCTTCATTGTGATTTTCTACAAAATATCAAGAATCGTCACAAACATTGGTTTTTAACTGCGGCCCGCAACAGCAATTGCAGGCACAATATAACAGATTTCGAGGTGTCTACAACGGTGTCACGACCACAGTTTTGGCTAGATTTCGAGGAAGTCTAGATACTACTTATTTGTGCAGACATTCTGATATAACCTACTACAAAATTGTGCATGTGTGAGTAGACAGTCTTACGCACCCGTGATGTCAAATAGTGGCTTACGTGGCGATATAGCGCAGTAAAATTTGAATAAAACACTATTATTCTATGATACACGGTTTAGTACAAATTGTTGTCAAATAGCGGCTATAGTACTATAGCATATCCGAATTTGAACAAACCAGTGCCACTATTTTCCATGATCTGTCATCGACAACACTGCTACTTACTAGCATTAATGTATATGACTATTGCTTAATTACAGAAGAGAAATTAAGTGAACAAACAAGGAAACATTCAATACCTTCCTATAAATCCCAGATCCTACATAATTGAGTTGTTAAAATTGTTGCACATAAACTATGATTACAATTGAAACTATGATCAAATTCAATACCTTCCCATAACCCCCAGATCCTACATAATTAAGTAAGTGCAACTAGGATATTCATATAAATAAGAATAAATTGATAAATTTATGAGCATAACTTGTAAGTACCAATTAAAGAACCAAATACATTGAAGATTACAATAGAAAAGACAATCACACTCCAAGATTCAAGACATATACCTGAGATATGACTTTTTCATCTTCAGCAACAAAAGATTCAAGAGAGTGCTCTTCTTCTTGTTCTTTTTCATCTTCAGCATCAGGAGAGGGCTCTTCTTCTTGTTCTTTTTCATCTTTTTCATCTTCACAATCAGGAGAGGGCTCTTCTTCTTGTTCTTGTTCTTTTTCATTTTCTTCCTTGTCTTCCATAACTTCATCCCACACTTTCTTCATTTCTTTTAACCGATCCTTCATCCTTTTAAGCCTCTACAAAAAACAAACAAAACCCATGATTCCAAATTAAAAAAAAAAAAGATTACTTTTTCAGCAAGAAACACAAATTTCAACACATACCATTGAATCAGATTCAGGGGTGGTTTTTTCAGCAGAGTTCAAATAACAAGCAACTGCTTCTTTAACCTCCGAAGGATCAATAACTTCAGATATACATCTCCTGATCGGAGGCAGAGGCGGCAAAGCAGCTGACGACCCTTTAACCAGCATGGATTGATCCGGCAAGGTGCATGGATCGGAGACACAGCCGCGAAGAGCATTACCACGGAGACTGAAAGGAAGTGTAATGGCGGAGAAGCCATTACAGGTGAGATTGCTTGCGTTGAAAGAATGCTTCTTGGATGATGGTTGGTGAGCAGATGATGTTGATGGTGAACGGCGTTTGACAGAGTTGTTGTGAGTGTGATGATGATCAAGCATTGATGATGTTGGAATAATCATGGATTGTTTCAGTTTGTTAGGGATCAACATGGATTCTTATTGAATCTGTAAATCATCCATTCTTCTGAATTGTTTTTGGATTTGAATTTGAATTTTGGTTGTAAAGTAAAAGTGTGAGTGGCAAAGAGTTGTGAAAAAAGAGGGAAGGTTTGAGTATATATAGGAGAATCTAGAATGCACAATTTGTCTTTCAAGAAGATCCAAATTTTGTTGTTATTTTTCTAATATTTTTTCTCATCTTGTTTATTATGAAGAAATGTTAACATTGTAAAACATGTCGATTTTGCATATCAAGATTATATGTTGAAATTTAAGAAATTCTATAAAGGTATTCCCATCAACCCTAATCCCGCCCTTTTTGACGGGACTAAATATTTTTTTTGGAAAAAAGGTTTGCAAGGAATCAAACTAGGTACCCATGACAACTCCTCTGAGTTTTTACCACTAGACCACTAACATTTTTATTGAAACATTGTTGATTCTAAAATGGATATGCAATCCTAAATGCCTTTTATTTAAGCCACTAACACTCATTTTTATTGTGTTTATTTCTATGTTTGATCTCATTTTCATTTTTGTTGATGCAAACTGAATGTTTCTAATTTACTTTTTTGATATTTTACATGTCAATCAATCTCAATCCTCACTTAATTGATTGTTTCTATGACTTTGAATGTAACTCTAAAATTAATAATATAGCCAGTTTGATATTTATATATGAAACTCTACAAAATCCGTACATCGTACGGGTTAGAGTCTAGTTGTTTGAAATTTTAGCTCAATTCTAATGATTTTGTAGAGTCAAATTGTAATCATTCAACGCTACATAGTATACAAGATTATGATTCTCTCGTGCTGAAACCAGCATAAAGAGGTGAAGGTTTTGGAATTTGATGAAAATTAAATGAGAGAGGTTGGTTAAGGTTGCATGTTTGAAACATGAGAGATAAGGGAGAATCTATAGAACCCTGTGAAATGATTTTAGAGGAGAAATAATGAAGATATTAAAACATGTAGTAAATTCCTAATCGTGTAGTTGTAAATTGTTGTAATAGTAATTCTGTTGTAAATGACTCAAAATTCATGATTAAAGTATATAAAAAATCATGATGATTTCGAGAAATCGTGGTACGATTTGGCTTAGAAATTTGGAGTTTGCCTCGACATATATCGCGGCACAAAGAGAAGAAATCGTGACACAATTTTTGGATAATGGTCAGTTCGTACTATGTACGAACTTGCAAATCGTGGCACAATGGAATGGAATCGTGGCATGATTTCCTCAGGTTCTGTGCATTATCTAAACTTCATTTTTCATTTTTTGTGAGAGCGAGAAGATAAAGAAACTTGAGAAACTAAATGAGGAAACTTTATGGTTGAGTGTCTTTGGTGAGAGTTTTTTCTTGGGTCAGGAAACATTTGTAAACACCTTGGAAAGTGATATCTCATTAGAGGAAGGATCATAAAGCTTTTTTTAGTGTTTTTTTAGGGTTCATTGTGTGTGTGGATGACATAAAAAATGAGTAGAAATTAGGGAATTTATTCGTTGCGAGCTTTTAAGATAATTTCTTGTAACCTATTTATATCATTTTTATCACAGTGGATGAGAGAGTTGTTCTCTCCTTCAAAGTTGGTCATTTTTTAGCCGAACAAGGTAACAATATTGGTGTGTTGTTTTCCTTCTCTTCTTTCTTATCTTTGATATTTTGAATATGCTTGTGGTGTTGCTTCACACTTAGATCTAAGTCTATTTTGTTGCTGCTTAAAACTATTTTACTTATTGATTATTACTTGCTTTACTCCACACAACAAAGTTTTATTGATATGATTATTTGTTAGAATTCACTACAAATTCTATTAATAATGTAGTTGCAGTAGTTTTTAAAGAGACAAATGAAAGTATATACATGCATATCCGCTATTTGCTCCGCTGGATAGAAAAAATTACGCATGGTTTCCCATATCTATACAGTTATCATGATATTTGCCTATTTAACGGATTTTGTGATATTCACAGATATGTATGATTATCATTTGTGTTTACTTATGGGCTCCTAATTCTAAATCAATGATTAGGGATGGTTGTAGTACATAGGATTGGATCCTCTCCGGTGACTGTGTAATCCTAGCCATTAAATAATAAATACATGTAAGGAATTAAATATCAAAATGAAGAGAGATAATGTACTTAATGGTTTAGATTTTTTTTTTTTGGAGATTAGTCACTTTAGTCCCTGAATAGGAAATGAATCGTCACTTTAATCCCTGAATGCAGATAAATTGCAAAATAGTCCCTAAATGTAGACTATGTTATTCAATTTAGTCCCTGAATACAGACTCTGTTAGTCAATTTAGACTCTGAATGTAGACTCCGTTAGTCACTTTAGTCCCTGAAATTAACCAACAATGTCTACATTCAGAGACTGTTTTGCAATTTCTCTGCATTCAGGGACTAAAGTGACTACTCCTTTCCCATTCAGGGACTAAAGTAACTAATTCCCCTTTTTTTTGAAGGATAATGGTTTAGATTTTAAACGGTAGAAAACTGCAGAAAGATTTTACGGGATGGAATCCGCTCCCGTAGTATATGGTCTCGTGAAACATAACTAAATTGAAAAGGGAAATTTTTATTTCAGCAAATTATTCAATTAATTTGTGAAACTTCAAAAGTAAAACAGGCTTCCCTTTAACATAATCTACACACTTTAAAATCATATACAAAGGTGATGATGTATATTGTGATGAAAAAATAGGGTTTTCACTTTTCTAATGGCATTGACCTCCATTTTAAAACCATTTCATTTTTTTATATTTGGCTAGAAGAAAAGACAAAAAACAACTAGTATATTTGGCTACAAGAAAAGACAAAAAAACAACTAGATGTGTCCTGTACCCTGCAATAAAAATACTACCTGTACCCATAAATAAACCGTGTATAGTTAGTTATATAATTTATTTTATTATGTTCAAATGAATACAGTTGAAAGAAGAAAAAATAGAATTTGTATGAAGTTATTGCCAAATATTATATTATTGCCAATGCATGGAGAAGACAAAACCATTCCCCCACTTTCCTTCAAAAAAAATAAAAACCATTCCCCCACTTATAGACAAAATTAAGTGACGTACAAAAGAAGGTATGTACATTATTAAATTATAGAAACTATAGAAAACTAAAGAAAAGTAAGCAACAATAAAGGGAAATTTTAACAAGCACATGCAAACAACACGTTGCCACTGATTTATTTATGAAAAAGCCATTTTGTGGTGCTCCATAAATTTCTAATACCAAACACTCCAAATCAAAGTCAAATAGATATTGCAACAAGACTCTAATTAAGGAATCACCTTCTCATCTCTCATACAATCAATCCAATACAATATTGAATTCAATGTCCTATACCTTGCTCCAAAACCTAGATCATCAACTTTATCTCTACTCCCCATAAGTTTAATAGGGAATCTAAATAAAGCATCTAAAAATTCCCAACTAGCTAAATTTTCAATTTTTGTTTGAACCAACCCATTTTCCTCCACAATCTCTTGCCAAACTTGTTGCTTCTCAATCATAGCTTTTGAATACCAAAAGTTTTCCACAAACATTTCTTGAGGAACTATAACCCCTAGTTTTTTCCCAACAATTGGCCAAATTTCCTTCCAAGTAAAACTTGGGCCATTAATTGAATTAAAAGCTTGTCCATTATTAGAAACTATAGCACTTTTTGTAGCTGACCAAATATGTTGATCAGCTACAAGCCTAGCATCTGATCCATCAATGTAAGGCTCCTCCCAACATTTTTTTGTTCCACCAAACACAAAAGGGGTGTTCAAATGCTTACAAATAGACCCATAAACACATAAACTACCCATAAAATTATAAAATGACCTAATTGAATTTCCTAATATTAAACCAGGCCTATGCACTGACCAATAAACCTTACCATTCAATTTCTCCACAAGTAAATCCTCCAATGCATAGTAGAAATTTGAGCTTCTACTTATTCTTGGAAACTCTTCATTGTAATAGTACAATTTCTTTTGTTCATCAAAAGGGGCTTGAAGTGATACATAGTGCTTTGTACCTGTTTGAAGTGAAAAATGTTTTAGATTCTTTGCATTTGTGAGCAAAGAATCCAAAGCATTTGACATCATGGCTTTGTTTTGGTCACAACTTTCCTGTGTGTCTAATGGATATTGGCTAGCCCATGTGACCCAAAATGCATGTGTCACATCTTGTAATGAAGATAGCTTCTTTTGAGTTTCTAAAGGGTTAAGCAAATCACAAGAGATGAAATTGTAATTAGGGCTTGAAAGGATGTTTGGTTGTGTCTCTTGATTAGTTCTTGCTATACCAAAAACTTTCCAAGATTCTGAAAGTAGTTTTTTAGCTAACTCTCTCCCAACAAGTCCGGTGACCCCAAAGATTATGGCAACATTATTTTTTTCCTTTGTAGCTGCCATTTTCATAAGGGGTGTTATGAATGCTAATGAGTGTTGAACCATTTTTATAGGAGTGAATAAATGAATATGGTGCCTCATTATCTGTATTTTGAATTTAGTGTGTTACAATAATGTGAACTAGAATTTGACTATTAATGCACTTCTTTTGAGGAGTGTTTCTGGGCTGGCATATAGTTATATGTAGCATGAAACTTATGGTTTAAGTTGAATATTCAAAGTAGGATTGATGCTAGTTGTTGTTGAAATAAGAGACATGAGTGTGTTATTTTATTGAGTTCTATAAAATGGTTACAAATATGTACTTTATATGATTGAATAAAATTAACCTAAACTCAATTTGTTATTGGAGATAGTCGTAGGCAATAAGGAGTTTTTTGAGTTCCAAACTCAACCGGCAGCTTGTGCCCCTTGGCCGTTGCAATGTTGGCGCTGCGGTTACAGCTAATTACAAGCAACCTATTTATATGTATTACTTTATTTGTAGGTTCACTATGTATCCCGATAGTGATAGTGAAGTCAACATCTCCTAGGGGGAGCCGATAATTAAAACGGCACCTCTTCATAGAAATGCGAACTTTGATTCACCACAATAAGATAACTAGCTCCATCTATTGGATCTTATTCATTTAAACTTGCACCCGCATTCCCACGAGAAACAACGTTTGGTAAGTGTGCATGTCTCTACGCATAAGCCGGATTAGTCGTCCACCTTTGATGGATCGGAAACCGGTGCGAAAGCCGAAAAAAAAACATGCACCCGCATTTATGTGTATACACATTACTTTGGCGGTGAAAATTTCGATGACTAATAAGTTAATCTCTCATTATCAAAGAAGGCAAATTAAATTTTGATGATTTCAACTATCTTTATTTTCTTGACTATACATTTTAGGGTCAAATGCATTTTACTTATTTAATTACACTTTTTCCCTAATTTATAAAAGTTAGGCAAATCCCTCCCCAATTTTAAGCTATCAACTTTAAGAGGGGAAAATTGTTATTAGAATTTCTTTTAGTCCCATGTGTTTCGAAATGCAAATTAATTGTTGATGATTTGACTAAGTTTAAAATCTGGTTTGTTAGTTTCTACTTAAACTACCATAAAAAAATTTAAAAATTGTATGTAAATTAGATCATTTAATAATAATTAAAAAGAGACAAAAGGTAAATACCGAATTTTCTCTTTTTAATTATAATCGAGAACTTAATTGTCTATTTTCTAACAGTAGTTTAAGTATGGACCAAGTTGTTCCTTATTTTTCTCATATGTTAAAAGTTACTTTTATCTTTATGAGAAATCAGAGTGATTTTCGCTTTTTTTCCTCAGTGATTAAAGTCTTCATTCTAAGGTTGACCAAAAAAAATAAAAAAATCTTCATTCTAAGAAAATAAAATGGAAAAGAGGATACCATTATTTTATTATATATTGTTTAGAGTATAAAATTAAAACACTTGTCTTTTGGCAATGAAAAGAATTTTGGACATCACAATAGTTTAATATCGTTAGGTTTAGTTGGTTGTTAGTTTACACAGTTAGTTGTTACTTATTAGTTAGATAT
>Ga0315915_1010295_pt1 | contig 10410 bp, 4 predicted proteins | sample MpolbnodulesMG_FD_207738 | JGI IMG/M metagenome (GOLD analysis project Ga0315915, IMG submission 207738) | Medicago polymorpha root nodule microbial communities from Los Angeles, California, United States - branched nodules | ecosystem: Host-associated > Plants > Roots > Nodule | place: USA... | reverse complement strand
TTTTCTCACCTTCACAACTTACTGTTAGGTTCCTGACTGTGCATACTTAAATCAGTTAGGTCCGTGACGGTAAACACGAAATTTCACTAAAGTCCCTGACAAGTTGTTAGTTTAACATGCTACCTACTATCACCAACATACTCAAAAGAAATATTATTAACCGACGTAATTAACAAGATCCTTCCATATGCATGCAATGTATTTGGAGGAGAACAATATGGTTTATTCAATCTGTTTATATATGAAGTGGTTGGTTATGTAAGACAATAAGTTGCATCCATAACAAGTAAAACACTGTTGCAACCCAGAAAAACCATATTAACATATGAATATATGGTTTTTCTAACAAAACATAGAGATAAAAGATTATAACATATTAACATTTGCAAATGACCTCTAACGATGTCTCCTTTTCTACCTAATAATAAATAACCTATGGTTATTATATCACAGCAGGTTTAAAAATAATAGGAAAATCTACATAATAGCGCTGCAATGACTTCATACCGGCCACAAGATCCTTAGCATGCTGAAAAATTAACTCTAGAAAAAATGCTTACATCTTTCATGCCAACTCCAAGATTTAATCCAAGAGGTTCAAGGTCAATTATGTGATGTTCATTAGTTTATTTATGTACCGAAGTTGCTAAACTATAAGCACAACTGTGGTGTAATATTTTGTTTAATATTTTGCTGAATCATTATGTAATGACTTGTTGAATTATATACCCAAATATAGTGCAATCTTTTGATTACACTATGATTGACCTTCATGTAATGACTTAATAGTTATGTTATGAAAACATTTTGGTATTCAGTTATGGAATCATTTTGACAAGTGTTATAATAATATTTTGGTATTTAACACATGCCTTAGTGCTGTCAATAGGTAGCATGTTAAATTAACAACTTGCAGGGACCTTAATGAAATTTTGTGTTTATTGTCAGGGACCTAACTGATAGTAAGTATGCACAGTCAAGTACCTAACAAAAAGTTGATGTTTAATGAAAGATTGATTTTGAACAAAAGAGAGAATTAGATGACATTTAGGGATTTGAGATTCAATTTGAGGATATTGATTTTCGGTTCAGGGACCAAAGTGACCATTTTTTACTTTCACTTTAGTCCTTGTGACACGTCATACTCCTTGTCAGCATAAGTCATGTGTCACATCATCACTTAACATAATTTTTTAACGGCAGAGACTAAAGTGATAACGGAAGTGCAGAGTCAAGGACTTATTTGTATTTAATCTTGAGTCAGGGACCTATGTGACAGCGAGGTGCAGAGTCAGGGACTAAAGTGACTATTTGCTCGAATGAGTTTGGTAGTTAGGAATTATCGTTTTAGTAGTACAATTAGTTGTATTAATCACTTAACTTATGCAGTAAATTAATTTGTTAATTATCTTAACCAAACAAATTAATTTCTCTATTGTGACAATCATTATCTTAGCCCGTGTGTTTTGTAATTATTCTCTTAATTAATGATATAAATTTTCATAAGTCCATCCAAAATACAATAAACTCTCAAAAATTCTTTTCCGCCAAACATGCTTTTTTAAACTCTGAAAGAATATTTGGGGTGTCTATTCATCCCTCTCTAGATACTAACTCGACCAATATATAGATCAGACAAGCTAAAAAATATCCAACTTATGTTTCAAATAAATTAGAATTTCATACTTAAAAAATTATCTTTTAATAAGTTTATTAGGATTTAGTTTGAATTAAGAAATTTTAATATTTTCATGATTCGATAGACAAATTCACATTAGAGATATTTTTGCTAGTTGCATGAAATAAAGATATTAATAAAATCAGGATTTGATTTGATAAACTTTTACCATAAATTTTAAAAGTTGCATGATTTGATAGACAGATTCACGTAGACAAACTTTAATAGTTTTTTTAGTCCTTAAAATTTCTTTCTACACTCAGTATTAGTTCCTCCTCAATTCAAATTTGTTTTATTTATGGTTAAACTCTTGAGTTTTCAAACAATTTTTTGCAGACGTGTTAAGAACATTACTAAAATTTTCTTTGCAAAAAATTATTGCAAAATTTGATTTCTATGTCCAGATTTTGTTAATTTTATCTTTAACTTTTGCCGTTTAAAAAAATTCATATTTAATTCGTTTCATGTTAAAAAAAATCTAAATTTTGGTAAATGAACCTTTCATAGTGTTCTAAACTTGTCTTAAAAAAATCGTTCAAAAATTTAAGAGTTTAAGAATAATTAAACAAACTTTGTTGTAACAGGGACTAAAATTAGAAGTAATTTTTTTTTGTAAGGACTAAAATACCTATTAAAATTAAGTAAGGATTAAACTTGGAAGTTCTCAATTTTATAGGGGTTAAAAACATATTTAACCCTTAATACAAATATATAGTAATATCTTCACTTATTTTTTTATTTTATTTTGGTGATCATATCTTCACTTATTTACACGCTATAAAATAGTACACTTAATAAAATCAGTTTAATATATGGAAAAAGCTAAATATCGCGACAAAATGGCAAGCAAATTATTCACGACCTTTGAGCTTTCTATAACAACTTCCCATGCACCCCATCACTTCCCATGTATTCCGCAAAATTGAGATTTATTATTGGCCAATTGCTTTGGTTGTAAATATCGTGACCCTTTTTTTTATAATTGCATTCTTTCCTAAAAACCACCTATAAATATATGCTTTTCTTCTAACAGTTTTTTAACCCTTATACAACAAAGACTATTCACTTCCAAAGAAAAGAGTAATTGAAGGTGAAATGACAATATTTACCCAAAAAATTCTCTTGCTATGTGTATTGTCGTCGCTATCATTGCAGAATGTTCTTGGAGTGCATGTGACTATTGGTAACAATTTAGCTGACAATTTGGACTTAACTGTTCATTGCAAATCTGCAGATGATGACATTGGAATACATCTTCTTCATCCTAGGGATATTTTTGGTTGGCATTTTGGAAATAACTATTTTGGAGAAACATTATTCTATTGTTCCTTTCAATGGAATAATGAGCTAAAATGGTTTGATATATATGTACAAGGTAGAGATCTTCATCATTGTGATTCTCATTGCAATTGGTATATAACCCAGTCAGGACCATGTAGAATGGTAGATGCAAATGAAAAGAATGCTCATTGTACTTCATGGAAAAAGTGATCATGTGATGCACATTTTTTTTTATCTTAATAAATGTTGTACATCGGAGTTTTGAGAACCCAATGTATTATCTAATGGAAATCTTCTTAGTAGAAATTCCCTCTCTCCCTCTCTCTCAATATATATATTTGTGCTTGTTCGCATGTATGTGTTTGTGTGTGTTTAGACATACGGTTATTTTTTTCAATCTTTAAACTCCCTTCGTCCCAAATTATAAATCGCTTTGAAAAAAAAATTGTCTCAAATTATAAGTCATTTTACAATACTAATGAAACATTAATGTTACTTTTCCTATTATATTTTTGACTATTTATTACTCTCTTCTTTCAAGTCTTTAGTTTATTTTTCTCATAGTATTTATTAATGACAATTTTGTAAAACAACTCTAAATATATTTTTCTCATACAAAATTAATTACATTTCTTAATACGTGAGAAATGTCCAAAACATCAATATAATTTAGGACGGTGAGAGTATTTCATAATGATGATAATTTAATGACTTTTAAATTTTTGTTTTAAGTTTGTAATTTTGAAGGAGTGATAATTAAAATATACACACATAATTTGGGAGCATTCACCGTAGACATCAGGGGCGGAGTCAAGAATTTAAAGTTAGGAGGGCCGAGTACAAGGAACTTTTTTTAGCGAAACTTTAGTTACCTCTTGGCCGAACTCCGAATCACCATGACCACTTTATCTTGATAATTGAATGGTTAATGGAAAAACCAGAACCTACACTTTAGTGTTTGGGTTTGAAACTTGAGACCATAAATTTCTTTGAGAAGCTTATGGCGATTCCATCTCATGTTCGTTGAAAAGTCGATAAAGATGAATAAAAAAAGGGTGATTTTGGTAGGGTTCTAGGCAATTCGGGTGAGAGAATGAAGGAGACCGTTGAGGATTAGAGATGTTAACTTTCGACGGAGCATACAAAGTGAAGACAAAAAATAGAAAGGGACTGAGTGCAAGACCGATTGTAAGTTTGAGAATGAAAATGGACTTTTACCAACATTCAACACCGTGCGTAGCTAAAAATGACCTAGGCACAAGTCATTTTTCTTGTAGTAATATTTTTCTTTTTATCTTAACAAATGTTGTACATCGGATAATATTTTAGTTCCAACACATTGCACTAACTTGGTTGTAATGGCATACCTTTAGCAAGCTAAGTCTCAAATTATCATGCAAATCTAATAGCAAAAGTTCCATTTCAAAAACTATCTAAATATATAAACAAGGGAGCTTATATGATGCCCGTCTTAAAAAAAACGGATTTAAATTCGTTACTTTTGAGAAAAACACTAAAAATCACCTAAAAACACTTTTTTGAAGGAAAACTAGGAATGAATTAAAATAACACTAACTACCTTTTTCTTTCTCTTAAAATCAATTTATTTTATATTTAATAAAAAAACTCATTTTTTTTCCCTCTAGAAACTTTCCTATTTGATTAATTAACATTCTAGGAGTTAAATAAAAATATTTAAATCAATATTTTTAATTAATACAAATTTTTTATGTATTTACCCATAATATGCACAGTAAATTCAAAAAAATGTTAAAAACAACTTTATGAGAAATAAAAAAGGTAGCTAGTGTTATTTTATTTCATTCATAATTAATTTCCCTTTTGAAATTTTAAAATAAATGTAATATGTTAATTGATTTTATTTTTTTTATTTTTTTGTCTTAGATGAAGGAGTAATCCATTGAAATTAAAATCACACACAACTGTGAGGTCCCGGGTTCAAACCCGGGTTACGACGTCTGGCCTTGCAATTTCGGTATTTGCTAGTTGAGTTAGGACTTCTACATTTTTTATTTTATTTTTTAAAATTTCGGTTTTAGAACCGTCAAATGTAACGGTATATGATAGAATTTTCCTATACACAATCATTTTCAATGAGAATGGGATAAATCTTTGACAATAAATTATGAGTTTAATTTTTATACACCGTCAGTATAAAATTATTTTACATATACATCTAATTATATGTTATGACACGTCATATATGTTTACACAATGTTGCCACCCACAATATGATGCATTTGTAAAATAATTTTACAATATGCACAGAAGTTAAATCCGTAAATTATAATCAATCTGTCATAACTTCAAGCAGAGACACAATTACATAAAGGGGGCTTCTTTGGTGTAGTCAAGAAAATGACTTTTTTGAAAAAGTCATTTTGTTCAACCAATAGCATAGATGTTGATGCCATGTCAGCTAATGTCATTTTTATGGACCATTGTAATCTAAATTTTACTTTATTACAAATTAGTCCTTATACAAAATATTAATTAGTTTTGATTTATTAACTTATTTTATTTAAAATAAAATCATTTTTTGTTATTTCATCTGTTCAGTTTTGTTCGTCCGAACCAAATCAAAAAAATTGTTCCTCCTTTCTTCTTCATCTGCAAACCCAAAATCGAAAAAAATTGTTCGTTCTTTTAGAACCAGTTTTGTTCGTTCTTTCTTCATCTTCGTCCCAAAATCGAAAACATGTTTATCACTGACAAAAATCGTTCCAAACCCAATTCAAAATCGAAATCGAAATTCTTTCTAAATCTTGAGTTCCTCATCTCAAAATCGAAATCCATTCGAAATCCAATTCTTCCATTCAAAAGTGCACTCTTTGATCGTTAACAGGAATGAAAATTTGAAAGAAATAAAAAAATAATTCAGTTGATGCTTTAATTTTGATGTAAAAATAATCATACAAAAATAATCAACATAAAACAACCTTTGTAACAGACTGACCTTCCTTTGGCATGAAATCCTTTTGAAAGATTTTCCGCACTTCTTGCGGAGTGTGTCGACGGCCGAGTGCGTATTGCTGCATAAGTAACACAAACATAATTGATTTTAATAATATTACAAATATATAAAAACTTCTAGTAAGATCAGTAGTGGTGAATACCGCAAACGACGTGGGAAGATACCATACTCCTTTGGTTTTGGATATCAAATCCATCAACCAGTGTTGTCGTGAAACAACCAAATTAATAACCTGTATAATGTAATATCAAAATTATAAACATATACCATCAGAATAATAAACATATACCATCAGAATACAATGTGATGTTTTAAGTTGTTATTATCATATTCAAATTACCTCCTGATCCACAAAACTCCTTGGCATCAATGACTTTAGGGTTTTCCTATATACAGACACATTTGTAGTTGAGCGAATCAGTTCTCCCTCCCTATAATGAGAATTGACAGAACCATCAACTAAACTGATACAAACAAAACTAAAAAAATGATATTCAAATGTATTAGGATATGTTTTACCCAATCAAGTCATCAGCAGGCATAAAAACATACGCAGCTATGTAGGCTCAAATATCATTTAGATTCATTGTTGGTGGTGGTCTGAATGTAATTGGCATCCACTGTCAAACAAGTTTTAACATGTCATAAATTAGGCAACAATCAGATTTTGAGTTGAAGTTAATGTTTTAGGGTTGAATGATTACTTACTGTAGGAATTTCAAAAGGAGCATCATCACCTTCATATCCAATCGCCTGACCTGGATGATGGTTCAGGTAAAAATCGTTATAATCTTCCTCTTCAGGTTTGCAAAAAAGGTTTTTCCTAACCCGATTTAGTTCCAAATCAGCCATTTTTCTCTTGCCTTCACTTTTAGTCTTAACGTGTGGAGGTGCTGAATTGGTTCCAAGATTAGCAGTAAAATTAGTCTTGGAGGCTTTCTTTTCGGTTTTTGCAACTTTATGAACTACTTTCCTCAAAACTTTTGGCGTTGAAGCCGTAGAATCATAGTTTTGTACCTTTTCATCTTCGCTCTCATCATGGCTACTTTGACAATTACCAATTAAAACCATGAAATGGTGTAAAAACTTAACATATCATTTATCAAAAGAAAGTTATAATAACATATCAGAATCATATTGCATCAATTGATTACTTAACATATGTTATTTATTAAGGGTCATAGGTCTATGAGACCTTCCATGACAAAAGTTGTTCAAATGTTAGAGGGTATTTGCACTGTTCCTTAGCCATCAAAATCTTCCAATGAAGGATACCCCTCCCCTTCTGATGCTTATCTATCAGCAGTTTGTCTGAATTACATGTGTTCTATTGTCATGTTGTCTGATCATTGTGGTTTAATTTTTTAAGTTTCACTACCTAATTAGGTTGTAGTAGCTAACCAAAAGATATAAGGGTTTGGTCTAGTGGTGATAAATCACACTTTAGATCTGGAGGTTCCTACCTTGGGATGTGCCAGTGCTTAAATTAGTTTGTGAGTGCTCTTTGAGCTTTCATGTTTTTTCACTTTAAAGTTTTTTCATAAAAAAATCTAACAGAAGGACTAAATATTATTTAGTCATGTACCAGTGCTTAATAGAAGGGAACATGGAAACTCACTGACAGAAAGCAAAAAAACAATGTGATTAATTAACTAATATTATATACTGATTAAGTAAATCTATCTCTTTTATGTAGCAATAAGAGGTGGTTGAAAACAACATTAGCAACTCAGTGAACCAAGACAAATAAAAACAACACATATCAAATTATCATAATCATATTTATTCAAATTCAGCAATCTAACAATAACTTATCAGATTAATATTTAACAAAAAATGATTATCCAACATATTTAAAATGGTTACCGGGTTGAAATGACCACTAGTTCAAATGTTTTTGTCTTTGGTGTCTTCATCTTTCTTTTGTTTGTTTCATGATTCTATGACATTGATCTCTTGGTTGTGGCTTTCTCCATAATAGTGGATAGAAGATATGATGTGCACTAATGTTTTTTTTGTTGTATTTTCAAGCAGGTATTTTCGTTCAGAAGAATGGAAATGATAAAAGTAGTTAGCAGTAAGGCATAAGAGGAACATAAAAGTTAGAAAATGTGGGATATGGAGTCTTTTAATGATGACAATTACCTTGATGCTGAGTGGCTGAATTAATATTTACGGTTTACTATGTGGAATGGGAAGAGTCTAGTGTAGTTTATCAATGAAAAATACAATAAAGTACTCATTTGATTTATTAGATTATTTTATGTACTATTTGTTGATTTTACTCTTTAATTATTTTATTATTTGATATATTAGATTATTTTTGGTACAATTTTATTATCTAAGTCATTATTAATTTTATTATCTGGGTCATTATTTTACCATTTGTTAATTTTATTCTGAGCCATTGACTGACACGGCTGAGCGATGAAATTTTTTTTAACTATCTGGGCCATTGTTAATTTTACTCTGAGCCACTGACTGACACGACTGAGCGATGAAAACAATTTAAATATCAAGACCATTGTTAATTTTATTCTGAGATAGTGACTGATACTGTAACAATTTCTTTATTTGGTATCATTAAATAATGTCCTACAACGAGGATGAACATTGTACGATGAAACTTCAAGACATTCTAAATAATCCCTAAACCCTCATAGTAGTTAGTTTTTTTGTTAGGAAAAATATCCTCTGAATAAACCCTAGACCCTAAAGTTGTTAATTTTATTCAGAGACACTGACTGACACGACTAAGCGATGAAAACAATTTAAATACCAAGACCATTGTTAATTTTATTCTGAGATAGTGACTAACACTGTAACAATTTCTTTATTTTGTATCATTAAATAATGTCCTACAACGAAGATGAACATTGTACGATGAAACTTCAAGACATTCTAAATAATCCCTAAACCCTAAACCTCTACACCCTAAAGTAGTTAGTTTATTTTGGAAAACTAACCTCTAAAACCAAACCTTAAACCCTAAAGTAGTGTTTTTTTTAAGGAAAACTTACCTCTAAATAAACCCTAAACCCTAAAATAGTTAGGGGTAGCCAAATATTCATAATATGTAATTATATATATATATATATATATAAAAGTATTTTCCTGAATTGATTAGACACAAATTGTAATTTGGCGTAGTGGCTGTTTTGCATTGATATTGCCTCAGGATCAAGGTTCGAATACTGGCATGCGCTTTTTGTGAATAAAAATAAAAAATGCATTAGAAATACATAAAAAGGAAGCAGAGGGACTCGAATTCACGGTCTCGCAATACCAACAACCTTCAATTTCCGCTACAGCACATGCGAAACATCTGTAGAGTTATGCATAATATAGTATTTATAAGATAAAAATGATCGTGTCTTTAATTATGAAACATCTCATAATAAAACTGATTGTGTCTCGCAATACCAACAACCTTCAAACTGATTGTGTCATATGGTGCTAATTGTAAGTGTTCCCATGAAATGCAATAATAATAAGAATGAAATTGTATAAACTATATCATGAGGACATACAACATGAAATTGCTACATAATGTTGAACAAATTTGCCAAGTGTGTTTTGAGTACAACTGTGATGGAGAATACACCATTATAGACTGTCAGTATCACAATATCACTCTGATACATTATAATTTTGGAGATGTCCATAATATTGATACATTATATCCATTCAAAGTATTTTGAACCACAAAATACACCATTATACACTCCTAAAACCAAGGCAGCACAAAATGCAGCCAGCAATAGACCTGTTTCTACTGCCATATATCAGATCATAGCCTATAAGAAAAATCAAAGCCTTTGTGTCATCATAATAAAATGTAACAAGTGTAACAGTAAGACAAACAAATATTTAAGAATTCCAAAACCAATAACAAGTGTACTAGTGTTTGCAAAGACTGAGAATTCCCATCAAATTCCATTCAAAAGGGAATAACTAGACTTAAATTCAGTTACAAAATTATTTATCTAAATTACTATTCAACTGTAATCCATGACCAACAATATTCATGACTTGTGCCAAGAGCCCAAAATAGGAAGTTGATGATTCACCACCATGAAGTCCATAATTGGGGTAAATTGGCTGCATTTGCATTGGATTAATAGCAGGCTGGAACACATGAATAGTAGGTTGAACTGCAGTTGTGATTGGCAAATCAGCTGTCTCCGAAATCTCTGTAATTTGTGTTGCCTCTTTATATTTCTTTTGCTATCTTGTGCTAACATTACCATTAGGTTTCCTTTTATTTTTCTGTGAATGACATATAAATTAATACACATTTTCTTAAGATGTAATTATGATGCATTGTAAAAACATAACAAACAAACATACCTTTACTTTTTGGCTTAAATAATCATCCATAGAGTTAGAGACCAATTCTGCATCATGTTCATGTTCACCGTTCTGTGTATCCTGCAACAATTAACTTGCTTATATA
>Ga0315915_1010294_pt1 | contig 10412 bp, 11 predicted proteins | sample MpolbnodulesMG_FD_207738 | JGI IMG/M metagenome (GOLD analysis project Ga0315915, IMG submission 207738) | Medicago polymorpha root nodule microbial communities from Los Angeles, California, United States - branched nodules | ecosystem: Host-associated > Plants > Roots > Nodule | place: USA... | reverse complement strand
GCTGTTTGTTGGATTGGCGTGTAGCTGAGACCATTTTCGGATTGGGACGAAGTTGGATATGGGCAAACTAAGACAAAAAAGAAAATGAATACTAAACAAATAATAATAATAATAATAATAAAAAAAAGGTATTAAAAGTTTTAATTAAAAAGAAAATAAAGGTTTTTTATATACAAAATTAAAGTTAACTAAAAAATAAAAGATGGAAATTAAAAGTGCGATAAAAAACAAAAAATACAAGAGAGAAGAGGGCCCGACTCGGAACTATAATGAGGTATTTTAAAATACCTCTCTGCCGAAATTTTCACTGAAATGCAGAGATCGATCAGGGCCAGGCGGTGTATAAACGTAGCATCAAACGACACGTGTCAGTGACGTCTTAGGTCAAAAATTGGGGTATGACACTTGGCATTCGTCATGAATATCTCTATTTATTTCAAGAACTTGTATGTTTTCTTCAGCATATACGGTTTGTTGATGGTGAGTCTGAGTAGTTTGGGGTGAGATTATTTGAGGGATGGTAGGATGGTTATTTTCATCATGGAGGGGGTTATTTTTTGATTGGTGGTCATGTGGGTGGGGTGGGGTCACGCAATGGTTGGCTTAGCTTGTAGAAATAGCTTTAGTGATATTTCCTGCAGTATATGACGTGGCTTGGTTTGAAGTTTGGTCGTAGAATTTTGTGGTGGCTTTAGTTAGAAGTGGGACATGCTGGTCGGCTGGAAGAGAGAGGATAGGACCAACACTGAATTTAACGTTGGGGAAATTTAAGTTGGTGTCAGAAAAATCTTCTTCTTGTCAGCGTCGTTTGGTCTCCATGTGATTTTTTTTCACACGTGGGGCTTCATTTGATTTGGGTTTGGGAATATTTTTATTGGTGACTTGAATAGGTTTAACTTGGTGGACCAGATGGGACAAAGATGTGAATCTATTAATTTTGTTGGTCACGTTTTTGGAAGGGTGTGTGGGGCCTGGTTGTGATTTTTTCCTCCTAGTAACAAGCATCCAATCACCATGAAGCTCATTTATTTCCTCATTATTGCTAATAATTTTTTCCGAAACAGTTGAGGAATCATTTTGATTTGGCATTAAATTCTTACCGTTACTGGAGGCCGGAATTGAATTCGCCGGTGACGGATGATCTGAAACTGGCGGTTGACTGTTCCCATCGGTGGCGGCGGCTTGGGGCAAGGTGTTTGATTTTTTGAGCAATTTCTTCCCAGGTGACCGTAGCAACCGCAGTTAGTACAAATCAGATGAAGCCCTTCATATTGAACTTTGTACCAATGTACGTTCACCCATATTTTCCCAACCACTAGAGTAGTGAGATCGACTTCGACACAGACTCTTGCAAATTTTCCTCTTTCTACTTTCAGAGTGTTAGTGTCTACCTTTATTGGGCAGCCGATTGCAGAAGCCATAGCCAGTAGAAAACTTTTGTCATAGCAAACAAGATTTAATCCTGGAAAACGTACCCAAACCACAGTTCTTTCCACTTTGGCATTTGGTGAAGCGAATTCCGGGGACCAATGTGATACTGCCAGACAATGGTCGAAGATCATCCATGGGCCTCCTGTGATAAATTTTTCTTTATCTGCTATCTGATCGAACTTGACCATATAGAAACTATTGTCGTTGTCCATGATTTCAAAGTCGCCTTGTGTTTTCCAAACTTTGTGGAGCCGCTCTTTCATGGTGTTGTAGCCGAGGTTTTTCCCTAATAATTTCACAACCAACGCATCCTTCTAAGGGGTGCAGAGTTCTTGGAAGATTTGGGGTTCAAGATAAACTTTGAGGAGGAGCCGATTTCCATTTTCAAGTTCAATGTGGACGAGTTTTTGTTCAATCATATCATGCTTTTCACGGGTAGGAAGTTCTTGGGAGGATCCCAAGAGTTTGTCACGGAATGATAGCTTAGGGGTAGGTGGATCAGGAGGCTTTTTTGTGTGTTGAAGGTTAGGACCACTTTGGGCGGAGAAAACAAAATCTGAGCTCATTGCACTCATTCTCTCCACATAGTCACATAGTTGAGAAAAGTTACAAAGAGAAAAGAATAAAATAATTAAATGAAAAGAAGGTGGCTAAATAGGAATAGAGGAAAAGATAAAAGAATAAATGAAGAGAAATACGAGACTAAACACTTAATTAACATTGATGATTTCCCACTTCTAAGTTTAAAATGTTAAAATTATTTATACCATCTATATAAGAAAATGAAACATTATAAGAAAATAATGGAACATTATAAGATTTCATTGTGATTGTTTAAACAGGCCAGTTATTAGATAAATAATATATGAATAATATATAAATATAATAAGGGTTAAAATTACACTCACTTTATTTTTTTTTTATCATATATAAATATTCATTCTCACATGATGTATATAATAAGGATTACAATTACACTCACTTTCTTTTCTTATCATATATTATATTAATTCTCAGATGATATGAATGAATCTGAAAATCATATTTAATACATGAAAAATGAAAAAGAATGAACTTCTTTACTAGATATCTTATCTTGGTGGTGGTGTTTGTGTTCAAGATATCGGCGATTACATTCATTACTCCAAGATTCATATTCAATATATGAGAATGAAATAGAATCAATAATGTATGATTGATATGAAGCAAACACCACAATGTCAACCTAAGTGGGGCTTTTATATTTTCTTTAATGAATATTCGTAACACTTAAATTTATGTATTAAAAATCAAATTATCAATTTTAGATTAAGTTTAAAGTTAAATTATTTATTAAAAGTATTAAAATTTGATCTCTAATTTGAACAATACTTAATAGATTTTACTTACCTCCAAATAAATTTTAGATTATCAATTTTTATTTCCCTAAGAGTTTAAGGTATAAGACCGATCGATAAAATGTTAGCTTCATAATGTGCAAAAAAAAAAAAAAATATTAAATATAAATGTTGTTTAGGAAAAAAAATATAAATATTAATCACACCTAAAAAGAATTAAGTTGTTAGCCGAGAGAACGACAAATAAATGAGTTTAGGATCAACCTAATTCCCCTTAGCCAAAGGAACGATAGTTAAGGCAAGTCTTTCTCAAGTGCACTAGGGATCATGTAGGTTATTGGAGACTTATAAGCGATCAAAGGCGCATGGAACTAGACAATTTACCATTTTACTTGTGCTTGCTTAGTGTTTTTGGGTAGAATTTTTAGGCCTTTATTAGCTTGAAATGAATAGAAAACATATGATATTCCCCGATTTAACGTACATATTTAGAAATTAGGATTTTATTTATTTATTTATGAATATAGATATTTTTACATCTTTTCTTGTGATAATAGGTTGGAGATATTACGATGATATCGCTTGAAGAGATTGAGCCAAAGAAATTAAGAAAATTGGGTTGTGGATAAAGTGCTACATGATCACCAAATAACTAAGCGATTTATAGAGAATTTAAAAGTAAAATAAAGCAAACCGATCAACTCGCTTAGAAATTCATGGCGGTTTAGTGACTCAATAAAGTATAGTTGGATTTACTTCGTGCTGAAACAAGTTTGAATTGCTTAGCGATCGACTAGGCGCTCAGTGATTTCACATTAACTCAGAAATTATAAATAGCATCTCAAGCTCATTTTGAAGGAACCTTTTGCAAAAATTTAGAGAGAAGCAAAGGAAGAATACGAGGAACTCGAAGCTACAAATAGTGGAAGGAGATATAAGCTTGAGGAATCACCCTGTATTCAAATTTCATCTTCATCTCTTCTCTTTGTAACGCTACCATAAATATAAGTAGCTAAAGCTTTAAATAAAAGGCCTTCATAAAAAGATAGTTTTTGTATTAAAAAATAGTTTTTGTATTAAAAAGATCTAGAGTTTTTTAAAAAATCTGAAATTATTTATGTTTGTTTACTACCCATAAAATCATGGGTTAATTAAATTTTTAGTCCCTATAAATATTCACAGTTTTGTTTTTAGTCCCTACAAAATAAAATCACACTTTTTAGTCTCTATAAAATTTTCCGTCAGCATTTTTAGTCCCTATAAATTTTTCCATCAGCACTTTTAGTCCTTGTCAAAAATTTCCATCAACAGTTTTGGTCCCTAAAATGCTTAAGAAAAATGTCACAGGGACTAAAAAGTGTGATTTTATTTTGTAGGGACTAAAAACTTAATTAACCCTAAAATCATTTAAAAAAAATTATTTAATAGTTTATGTGTTACCTCCTTATTTTTGAAAAAAAAATAGAGTTTAAAAAAAACTAATCCCAACAGCTTTTCACTTTAGAGTCAAAAATGATTTTTTTTTAAAATAATCCTAAACAAAACTTAAAAATGACCAAAATGATCTTTATTATAAAAGAGAAAAAAAAAAATTCTAAAACAAAGCACCCATCCTCATCCCACAGAATGAAAATGACATAATGAGCTGGAGAAAAAAAAAACATTATCTCAATAAACGCCAATAATTAAAAGGTTTAGTAAATGGAACGTTTTTGGCTTATTATACAGATCTAGAAATAAACAAGGGAGAAGAGAGTGGTTTTTTTTTTTTGGTATAAGAGAGTGGATGTTTTAATATGACCGGAGTTCAATTGAATTGTTTCATTATCAAAGTTAATTATGAATAGAAAATTGGTTTTTCTGCATAATTGTTACATTACATATTGAATGACGATATAAATATGATGTCAACTTTTACTATAGCTATACTTATCAATTACAACGAGGGATGAACACCACTAACATATGCCTCAAATGAAAGTTCGCAGAAGATACATATCAACTTCCTAACAATTGTAATTTGATAATGTTTCCAGTATCACAATTATAGATGGTGTAACATCATCATTTCCACTCCTGATTACTACTGATTTAAATCTATTGTGTCATATTCATTTGAAAGTCAACTAAAGATAAATATCAGCAAGAAATATGTGACCACTTGTTTAGGACTTAATTTTTTTTTGTTTAACCTGTCCGGTTTCTAGGAAAAGGTCGTAGTAATCCAAAGTTTTGGTTTAACCATCAGATTTTTAGGAAAAGGGGTGATAGTAATCTAGAGTTCAAGTAAAGTCTGCAGAATAAATAGGAATTGTTTCTATCAGACGTCAAACTCGATTCTTCTTAAAGATTAGTCGTAAGGGAAGTTCATCAACCATTTAAATCCAATCGTTTGGTTAAGAATTAATTATTTTCCAACAAGTAGAATTTGATATAATCATAAGTTTTTATTACAAGTATATATATACTTTTCCTTGTATAAAGAGGAAAATTCAAACCTTTTCATTATAACTTCCACTACAAGTACTCTAGAAGGCTTGCCAAATAAAAAGATGATTTGTGTTAGCTATAATTCAGATATACAAATATACCAGCAGCTAACATAAATTCTTGGTTCCTTGAAACTTCCATTAGACCAAGAAAAATCACTATCACTTTTGACTTGCACATCAGTTGTGAAGAGGTCGGTCAGTTCTAACCCCAATAATAGCAGCTAACATAATAGCACTTGAAATTGAAAGTCTTCCCCAAGTCATCCTTGGTATGCCCCACTAATTTATTTTTTTAATTAAGCATGTGTCCACAACTGAAAAAGGAAGACTATTCTATGGAATTTATTGAGATTTATGAAGTTATCGAGATTTAATATATCCTCTCATTTGCCCACAAAATTGTCATATCAGATCATTTCATACAAGTTAAGGAGGAGTTATAAATGTGGAAATGTGAATAATAATTTTATCAAATTAACCTTGTCAAACCTTGGGTTAGTAGCTAAATTACACCGGAGGTCCTTTAAATTATCTAATTATAACTCAATTGTAAGTTATTCAAAACTCAATGTGTTTGGATGAACTTCCCATAATATTGAGACATTTAACAACGTGCTTAAGGGTCCGTTTGATTCGAGAGTTTTGGAGGGGAGGAGAGATTTTTAATTTGAAGTGTTTGGTTCAATTTTTAGAAGGGGAAGGAAGGGAAGGGGAGGGGAGCAAATCTATTTAAAATTTGATTGCATTGCCATAATTATCCTTAAATTAATTTCAAATCTCAATACTAACCTTGTAACAACTTTTATTATTATTTATTATTATTAGGTTATCTTATTCTTATAACAATTATTATTATTATTTTGTTATATTTTTTTTTGTAACAATTTTATTATTATATTATCTATAACTCTTATTTGTTACATCTAAAACCGCTTCTACTACTACTTTGTTGATGTCAACGGTCTTATTATTATTATTATTATCTTATTTTAATTCAACTTATTATTGCTTGTTGATCCTTTTTTTTTAATGTTAATTCACCGGTTCATGTCTTGTTGTGGAAAATACATGTGCCAGTTTGAGATAAAATAAGCAGCTTAGATGTGTGTTTGTCATTGGTTGGTCTCTGAAATTGTAAAATCAAGTAGTTTCTTTTATTTAATTAAGTTTAAGGGTAACAGTAAAATAATTTTAAAATTCCTCCCCCTCCCCTCCCCTTGCGAACCAAACACGTTTTTAATTAAAATATCTCCCCTTCCATCCGTTAAAATCCCTCCCCTCCCCTCCACTCCAAATTCTTGAACCAAACGGACCCTAAAAAATCCTATTATCCATTAGTGGTGACGCACCATGTTGGCCTCGTCTCAAATTTTTCCTGTAACCATGGTATTGGTGTGAAGTATTTACCAACTTTGCTAATGACTTCCTTCAAAAAAAAAAAAATTCCAATGATTAATCTCTCTTTGAAAACGTGACTTACACTTTCATAAACTATTTCTTCTCTATCAACCATAAATTTTCCATCCGCGATTTTTAAATGGAAAAACTTATTTAAAATATTCGAATCCAGTTCTACAGGGATCAACAAAATATTGGTCCACTTGCTTATTTGTCATCTACTAATTAATTCACCATTCATACATTTATTAACTAATGATATTCCTATTTTGTCAAAAAAAAAAACTAATGATATTCCTTTAAAGTGATGTTGGTACGTGGCTTTGATTTATCTACGTCTCAATATATCCCTTTGAAACTTCCTATTAAGATTCATATGTAGGAAAGTCTCCATGAAGCTGCCTAGCTAGGTCACTAAAACTATGGCTGCTGAGTATTTTTATATATTGTATGAACTAATGTAATATTTTTTCCATATGAGTTGCACCAAAATGACAGAGAAAAATCCAAGAGCAGCAAATTCATCATCCCCTGAAAGTGATTTTAGCAACCAGCAGTGGCCATTTGAACTCTCTGACTACTTGAGTTTCGATGACAATGAATGGCTACAAAACAATCCAACCACTGAGTCTTTAGTTTTTCAAGCCAACGAAGTAGCAGGTAGCAGCTACATTGAGGGGTCTTCTAGTTCCACCAGTAAGCCAATTTCAATCAATGAATGATTTAAATTTAAATTTATATTTATAGAGATACTAATAATATACAGTGCCCTTTGCTTGTAGCTTTCTATCTTGCCGGTCTCTGTTCATCTTGTGCAGAAACTTGATTATTAATAAATTTTGCCGTTTTAAAAAAATTATGTATATTGTCTTTACCTTTAATTATTGGTGTTACTGTTGTCATGTTTTAGGAGATACTAATAATATGAATATGAGTGGAAACGAGAATCGGAAGAAGGAAGTTAAGGAAAGAGTTGCATTCAAAACAAAGTCACTGATTGAAATACTTGATGATGGGTACAGATGGAGGAAGTATGGAAAGAAAATGGTTAAGAACAACCCTAATCCAAGGTATATATATTGGAATACCATGAAATTAATTTATAACATATAGTTTATACATGTATCATTATTAGTATATCATATGTATATGTGTGATTGCAGGAATTATTATAGGTGTTCAGTGGAGGGGTGTCCTGTAAAAAAAAGAGTTGAGAGAGATAATAATGATTCGAGTTATGTGATAACAACCTATGAAGGCATGCACACCCACCCAAATTCTTGCTAGCTCAAACATTATATGAGAAGTTCTTACTACATGCTCTTAATGTTACTAGTATTCTTACATGAAAGTATTCAAATTCCCAACAAGTTTGAGTTTGCAACTGCTCATGTACAATTTACCTTAAGAAAGGGTTTTTGAACTTTGAAGAAGAATATATATACAAAGCCTAGTCAGCAAATAACCATACATTACTATTCATCTATATTCAGTTATATATAGTTTTTGAGAGCATCTAGATTCAGTTATATAGACACCTTCAAATCAGAATGAAAATATATTACTTTTACCTCTGCTTTCTGCAACTTGGTATACAAGTATTTTTAGGGATTCACTATATTGAAGCATCCTATCTTGTTTTAAACAAAAAATTAGAGAAGAAAAATCATTATTAATAATTGTGACACTAATTCCCTAAAAAAAACGGTGACGGTAATTATCACTTTACAAAAATTTCATATGAGATTTGAACTCTATCCGTTGAAATTAAATAATTCAAGCACTTATGACTAAGCTGACCTATCATAAACATAATGATGCATTTTTTTTTTATTGCAAAAAACTTAGGGTAAAGGGATGGTGCCCCTAATCCAAGGCAGGGAAAACTAATGGTACTCGAATCGAAACCTCTCAATTCAAGACTTGTCCTTTTACCACTAGATCACTAGATCAAGCCCTTGGAGTTTAATGATTCATTCTATCTACGAAGGTTAAATATTTTTTCGACCCATTTATATATCTCAACATTCACTTTTTATCCGTCTAAAAAATTTCATCGAATAATGGTCTTCCTAAATTTTTCCGTCCCCAATTTTGAAAGAGAGTAGACAAAAGATTTCCTTCAAAATATATATAGTTGAATATGTAGCTAGAATTTTTAAATGAAATAAAATTTGAAGTATTTTCTTTTGAAAAAAATAATTTATCTTTTTTAAATTTGAAAATGAAAAATATTATTCATATCATATTGAAAAATTATGTTAAAACAAAAATTAAGAAAAAAAATGTAATAAATAGATATGTAGATAGAATCAAAGTAGATGTCTATAGTTTGTTGTGATATTTTTGCAAGAAAGGCTATTAAATTATCTTTTATAAATTTGAAAATGAAAAAAATAAACATTAGATATTTACTGCAACGATTCACGATCCACGACTATGGACCAAATAAATCTCGCTTTTTGGCTAAAAACACAACAAGTAATGGGGGAATAAGTTGGGATCATCTCCATTTAGGACCCTCTCTATTTCTTTCATTTAAAGAGATTTGTAAGTCTTCAACAACGTAGGTCGATGTAGCTCATTTGTGATGTTGACGTGGTATGTCTATTTGCGTTGTTAAACATTATTGAATAAAATAATGTTGAGAGAGTTAATGTGAGAGACACGCAAAAAAAAAAAAACTTTGCTTTATATATACATACATTAGTATAATATGCTTTACTATTTGTTAGACGTAATTAACATATATCAAATCATATACGTGCTTATATGAAACATGAATTAATGTTGTGTAGCAATTGTTAGGACCACATTGATAATTAAAGGTAAAATAATATCATTAATCCACAAGTCCTAAGAGTGCTAGCTTTTGTTATGATTTAAATCATTGATGGCTTAACCCTTTGCACTGCATTGGTGATTCTATTTGATTTGTTTAGCCACCTCGTATTATTCAATGAATATGAAGAAAAAAAATTGTAATAGGGATCGAAGGGAGTAAAAATTAAGAAAAGAACGAATAGTGATCGAATGAAGTAAAATGTAAGAAAACAACTAAAATAATATAGTCAACTATTCTTCTTTTGAAATTGATGCATAAGATTAGTATTACTATTAGTCGTTTTGTTCATGTTATTGAAGCAGCACCATCCCTTCATGTTATTGGATCTCAGGGCAAATTCTAGCCTTCCCAAAGTTTCAAGGAACTCACAAAAAACTATTATCTTATGAGTTTGACTTTTGTGTCGTAAGGTGGCCAAATATCTTCTGCTTCAATGTCATTGTTGCAAACATAACAACTTACGTTTTGGTTTGATGGAGTTTTGAATAAATTCGTTACTCTCAATAATCATTTTGATATTTGAATGTATAACAAATAATCATAATAGTTGTTAAGGTATTGAAATTCTAAAATAGTCTTGATTATGTACTTCGTTAGTCTTTAACGTTGACATTAACTATTTTCGTATAGGACTAATATGACAGTAAATAAATCCTTATAACGATTGATATTATATATACTAGTGTGTTAACCCGTGCAATGCACGGGTGATAGACCATTATTTTTTGATCTTAAATTGTTTTATTTGTTTAATTTATCGATGAAAACTATTTATCCCGTGGATTTTTAAATATGTCAGTATCTTTTTTGCTGCAATGATGACAAATATGTGTCACATATTTTTTATGTTTATTAGTGATAAATATATGTCTCGTGTCTTTATGCATAAAAGGAAAATATATTTATGGG
>Ga0315915_1010291_pt1 | contig 10415 bp, 4 predicted proteins | sample MpolbnodulesMG_FD_207738 | JGI IMG/M metagenome (GOLD analysis project Ga0315915, IMG submission 207738) | Medicago polymorpha root nodule microbial communities from Los Angeles, California, United States - branched nodules | ecosystem: Host-associated > Plants > Roots > Nodule | place: USA... | reverse complement strand
ATCTACGCAAACAATTTTTCTTAATAATGATAATTGGATAGATAATACAGTATGTGTTTAGAGACCGATGGTCAGATGGAATATATTATACAACCAACTAATCAACTACCGATCAATAGTCTAACTACCAACTACCCTTCAAAAAAAAAATAGTCTAACTACCAACTAATTGTGTTAAAAAAAAAAACTACCAACTAATTAACTCTAACTATCTCTCAAAAAAAAAAAAACTCTAACTAACTCTTACCACATCTAATTGTTTTTTACTATATTATCTTAGTCCAAATGGTTAGTTTGAAAATATAGGATTTGTAAAATTAATATAGAGCTCGCGACTATTTTAGTATTATGATGAAATATGAATGAAACCCCTTTTGTGTTTTTTCTGTCTTTTTTTATAATATCTCTTTCAAATTTTAATGTACATTAATTATTTTTTACCACTATATCCTTATTTATGTTGCATATTTTTTTGCAACATATAATAAATACTCTATGAAAACATCCACTAATTCTCTTTCATAAAGGATAAACATGTAAAACAATAACAATTGTCAACAAAATTAATTAAACAATCAACTTTCTTAATTTCCGTGTTTTTTTTCTTCAAAAGGTCGTGTATTTGTGAGGGAGGCAGAATGTTTTATGAGTGTAACTTGAAACAAATCTTACAACATATCATTCCTGCATTGCACCGTACGTGGTCAAGTTGAGTTTTGTTTAGTTAATCGAAACACAATTAAAAGCATCGACATCTATGGTTCCCCTGTGTCAGTGTTGTCGTTCTTAATTTCGGATGTGGTACATTGCCCAACATTAATTATAAATAAATAGCTTAATTACATCAATAGTCACTTAACTTATTTGTTGTTTTCGATTTGGTCCCTTAACTCTAAATTTTTTCTTTCGGTCCATCATCTATGCTCTGTTAATCAAATAAATTCGCGTCTGTTAACTTTAACCTTAGATGTCTATGGTGGACCAAACTTATAGATAGCCCACCATAGACCTTATTAATTTTTTAATTTCAGCCATTTGGTCTATTTTTAAAAAAGGGCACGGTTAGATTATACAGGAACATTGCATCTAACGGTGCAGCACCAACATATAATCTTATTAACATTTCTTCATTTTCTTCCCTCCCATCTTCATCTTCATACATTCATCAAAATATTCAAATAAGCCCAGATTTATTAACATTTCTCTTCTTCTTCACTCCCTAAATTATCTTTTCCTTAGCTGTAAAATAAACCTATCAATTTGCACAAGTTGCGAATCACAACAGAATCAGGTTAAACACCAATATAAATGTCCTAATTCTCAATAACCCATTTAAAATTGCACTCAAATTTCTAACCTCAGGTAACAAAGTATTACCAGGCATGAGTCTTGAAACAACTGCAACATAAAAAACTCCAAAGTGGAAGAAACTTACACAGTTTATGAGATTCAAGAAATTTCTCAAAAACAAATTTTGGGTCTGACCCACGAAGGAGAAGGGTATGCGAAAGCGAATTCGCAGGCTAAAAAAGCTTATTTTGAACAAGGGTGTGAACTAAGATTGCAAACGAGGTTCTCGTTTTCGTTGGTGGATTTGGAAGTAGAAAAGGTTCTTTGAAGAGAAGGGTGAAACGATAAGAGGGAGAGGGGTGTACCAGTACGACGGTGTTGGCGGAGCTTCATTGGAATTCATGAACAACCACCGCGGCCGCGGTTCCAGATCTGTTTCCGTCGGAGCTTCCGCTGCTTACGTTTGGTGTTAATTCACGTTTGGTGTTGTTGCTGTTATTCCTGGATTCTTGTTGTCCTGTATTGATTTGGGGTCATGAGATTTGTTGTTTTTGCAGAAGAAAAAAAAATTATGGGTATATTTGAGGGTTCAATTTCAATCCTTCTATTCCTGCGTTTTTTTCCTTCATATTAACTCATTTAATTGTAGATATTTTATAATTAATAATAGGATTCAATTTCAATAAATGTTGAACGGTGAAGGGTGAATGATTCAATCAGTTATTGTTTTTTATGGGCTTGTTTGTTCATATTATTCTGGGTTTATATGAACACAATTTGAGATGATGAAGATGAAGAGGAATAAGAGGGAAGGAGAAGAAGAAAGGTAAAAAATGAGGTGCATATGGTTCACGTTATATACAATGGCCCTTCAATCTAATGGCTGAAATCATATCTAAAATATCAGACATTAATAAAACTAACGGAGATGATCAATTTGACTAACGGAGCATAGATGAGGGACCGAAAGGGAAAAATTTAGAGTTAAGGGACCAAATTGAAAACAACAAATAAGTTAGGGGACCATTTATATAATTAAGCCTAAATAAATCTTGCAAAACAAGAAATGGATGACACAAGATGGGAACAATAAAAGAAAAAAACTAAGAGAAAGTGAGTAGAGAGGGGTTGAACCATTGTAGTTAATAATAAAACCTTTGCTTTGAACCAAAGGAAAAAAATTACAAAGCTAACAACAAGCTTAATTGAGGAAAAATGGTTAATGAACTTATGATTTGAAAAATATATATAAAAAAAAGTACATTGGATAAAGAATAGTACACAGTAGAATGAAATTGGACCGGTCATAATGTTTTGTCCGCAAAACATTAGGTGTATGTTTGGAATCACAAGAAATTTGACAAAATCACAGTAGCATCGTGATTTTGTTGAAATTTCAAAGTGTTATCAAAATGTGTTATTCTGTCAAACGTCAAACTCACTGATAATCCAAACATGCAATTGGTCTACAGATCAGGCACAGCAGATGGAGTATTACGAACCACGGAGAAACCACCATCAACAACCAAGTTATGACCACTGATATAAACAGCTTCATCAGAAGCAAGAAACAAAGCTGCTTCAGCAACATGCTTAGCCTTCAACACAATACCCTTCAAATTAGCATGAGAACTACTACCAGCTTCAACTTCATGAGGTTCAAGATTGTAAGCTATACAAGAAAGAGGTGTTGCAACTCCAAAAGGGGATATACTATTAACTCTAATTCCATAACCACCAAGTTCTCCACAAGCTGATTTCACAAGTCCCAAAAGAGCATGTTTTGATGTAGTATAACCATTAGGACCTGTTCCACCAATAGAAGCTGCAACACTAGTAGTGCATATAATCGATCCGCGGATTTTTCTTGCAACCATGGCGCGCGCAGCATGCTTAATTGTAGCAGCTGCACCAACAACATTTGTAGCCATAGTTTTCTCAAATTCATTCAGATCAAGATCAAGTATTCCAGATAAAGAGCCTATTATTCCTGCATTACTAAACAGAATATCGATGCAGCCGTGTTTTTCCAAAGTGAAATGAATTGTTTCTTCAACCTGTTTTTCGTCCCTGACATCACAATGATGGTATGTTACTTTATCTGAGCCTATTGAATCTGCAACTTTATGGCCCAATTCATCTTGAATGTCTACTGCAATAACAAATGCTCCATTTTCGGCGAACAATTTCACTGTTTCTTCACCAATTCCACTGGCTGCACCTGTTATTATTGCCACCTTACCCTCCAACCTAAATTTTGTCATAATATTTTATGCAAGAAAATAAAATAAGGTCAATTAATCAAAATTAATCAAAGAAAGTATAAAGGATTGAATTAGAGATATATATCAAACTATAGGACACCTTTGCTTCATCATTGGTGATGAATAAGTGTTGAGTACCCTATAATTTGCTTGATGAGCTTTCCCTAAAACCTGGAAATAATGTGACCTTTATCTTTGTAAGTTTGTATCCTAATACCAACCTATCTATATATTTATAAGGTTTGTAGAGTGCAAAGCTCGATAAAAGTTACGGCTAATGCAATGTTGATAATAATCATCATTAAGTATTAAACAACATGTCTTATTGTTCTAAAACATAGAAAAATATTCTAATCATGTATGATCTTGTATAACTATTCAAACTAGTTGGATTTTCATTGCTTTCTTTCTTTGGGGGTGATGCATTTCCAGTGTACTATTCATATAATAATCAAATTAATAGTTTTGTAAAATGTTGTGAAAGGAATTTGATTAAGTGCATTCATTATTTAGGTCAATTCCACGTTTCCAACTAGGCCAATAGCATATAAAATTCATTGCACTGTTTAGAATCACATGGCCATCATCGTGCTTTTAATGTAAAGTTGAAATTTCAACCATTCCAACTCGTACATTCTACACAATACGTATTGCTTTATTTTTTTAATGCAGTGACGTAGTTATACAATTTGATAACTCCATGCTAAGCTAATAATATTTTCCCAATCTGATCATATTTTAAATTATTGTGAACTACTTACTAAAGAAAAAAAAATTAATTGATTTATTTATTCATTTGAAGCCACTTTAGCGGTTGAGCCACATGTACGATTTGATTCCTACACTGCTTGTGTAAACTTTAAGCTCCTATAAATCGTCACAATTTTCCTTTTGAGTTACAAAGTTTGGTTGGATATCTGTAACTCTACATGTCATTGAATAATCGAATGATGAATATATACCAAACTAAAATTTATTTCTTTTTTATGTCATTTGTTCTTGCCTTATCAAAAAAAAAAATTAAAATTTATGAATACCGTTGTGTTGACCTTCTTAAAAATTGTGAAACTACAAATGTGCAATATTGTACACATGCAGTAGTCAAATTCGTAAAAAGAAAGTTCATAATACCAATCTTCGCTTATATGAATTGACTATTAGGATTATTTTTTCTCTCTCCAGTACACACTAGTACTTTATTGATCGTATTTTAGGTCGTTCTTGTGGAACTAGTCTTCAATACTTTTATTGTTTTGTCCCATTGTTTTTGTTCCTATTTAGATACAATTGTCGTGCATAAACAGGGGTGAAAATAAGTCAAATCATGCTTTAGAGTAAATAGGTTTCCATATAATTTAGAAATTTAAGGTACGAGCTTTCCCTTTTTCATGACATAGGCCATTTTAGAAGTTTGACCAAGCATTCTAAAAAACCTAAACTTGCATGTTCAAAAGCATATATGAAAGCCTTTAAATATGTACACTAGGTCTACACTATTAAATAGGCCAACATGGCCACCACTAATTGTGCTGACCACTAAATAAGCCAATAATCCTATAACCAATTTAATTAGACCAATAAACCAACAACTAAATAGGTCAATAAGTCTATCATCAAATAGGTCAGTGAGCTAATAAGTAATAACTATTTAGCATACCAAAATCACAACAATGATACAAAATCTCTAAAATGATGCCTGGACGAGAGACAATCACCATGATTATATTAGAAACAAACATCAGACTGTATTGATCTATGTATAAAAACACCTACCCTACCAAAGAAACAATATAATGTTTAAAAGATCTATCATCGGTGAATAGGGATCAAAGAGAGCAATAGAAAGGGGGAAAAAATGAAATTATGCTAACTGTTATTGTGGAGAAGTGTCTCATGTGATCTACATTGGACCGATGTTTGAAAATCGTTCAAAACTTTAACAACAGATAAGACGGTCATTTAATAAGACGGTCATTTAATCGGTGTTAATTCAAATATAAACAAGAGAAAATGAATATTAGTTGAGTTTTTAAGCATTGGTTTGTTGTAAATCGTGTGAAACACTTCTCCACCCTAGAAGGCGGAGGAAACTATAAACACGAGAAGTTGAAATACTCACTAATAGGATCTCGAAATGGGCCACAAGAACCATTCTCAATCTGTTTCTGCATCACTTATTTCTCCAGGCTGATTTCACCATAAGATTAACAGAGATTTCTTCAGTGCAAGGATTTAGTGACTTGTTAAACACTAGTACTTTGACTGTCAATCACTTTTTCTTTTAAGTTGGTAACTAGTTTGCAAATGATCAAGTTCAAATCATGCTCTTTTTTAGAGAAAAATAAATAAATAATATGGCATCAAAGTCTAGGTTAATGTAATTTTAAACCAACCAGCAACTTGTCATATAGCTTCTTTGATTACTTTGATTCATCAAGACTTCAATCTATAGATTGAAATTGGACGCAAGGAAATTCTTGAAATTGAATTGAAGTCGAAACACACACACACACACAAACAGTAAAGATGAACACGCGATGTTCAGGTCAATTTGAATCCTACATTCTCACTGAGGTCGATCTCATCACTATGATCTGAATTACAAGGCTTTCCTTTCTAATAGTAGGAACACAGCTATTAAATGTAGGAACACATTCCAAATTTACAGCAAACTTAGAAACAGAATGTAGGATATTAATCACATTCCAAATTGGACCACTTATTTTTCAATAGTAGGAACACAACTATTAATAACAGAAAAGCCTCCATCGACCACCAAATTGTGTCCACTAATATAAGCTGATTCTTCCGATGCAAGAAAGAGAGCAGCTTCTGCAATATGAGTAGCCTTTAGTGTAATTCCTTTCAAATTAGCAGAATCATTCGCAATAGCTTCAGCTTCACTCACCTCCATGTTCAGTGCTCTACAAAAAAGAGGTGTGGCAACACCATACGGTGAGACTGAATTGACCCTAATTCCGTAAGCTCCAAGCTCACCGCATGTTGAGCGAACAAGGCCTATAAGACCATGTTTGGCTGTTACATAATCATGGCCACCAGTTCCAGCAATAGTGGCAGCTACACTGGCAGTACAAATTATGGATCCACGGATTTTTCTCTTTACCATGATACGTGCAGCGTGCTTGATAGCTGCGACTGATCCACGAATATTAATGGCTATGTTGTTGTCAAATTCATTCAGATCAAATTCTAGTATGCTGCTAGACATACCGCCTTCAATTCCAGCGTTGCTAAACATAATGTCTAAGGTTCCATATTTTTCCAATGCGAAAGCTACGGTTTCCTCAACTTGTTTTTCATCTCTCACATCACAGTGGTGGTAACTCACTTTTTCTAAGCCGATTGAAGTTGCAACTTGGTCACCCAATTCATCATTGATATCTGCTATAACAACGAATGCTCCGTTTTCCACGAATGTCTTTACTGTCTCTGCACCTATTCCGCTTGCTCCCCCGGTCACTATAGCAACCTTACCCTCCAACCTATGATAAAATTAAGATTGATTCATCATGCAACATAAATAGGATAAATTCATTATTTTATTATGTGAGGTCAATTTTTAAAATGGTTAAACTAACAACATTTCACGACTCACGTAATAAAATAAGATGGTGAGTGTTAGACGCAGGGGTGAGGAACATGTAGTACCTTTTTCTCGACATCGATGATTAAATGAGCTACCTTTGCCTTTGAATTCTGAAATGTTTGCTCTGTATCTTGTATAGGTTTATTAAATGAAGAGCTTCCTAATTTTATTTATAAGGGAAAAGAGAGTGCTTTTTAATGGATGAAAAATGTAACTAAAATTATTTTTATTGCATAGTGTTATATTTTGAATGAATGATAAGTGTAAATTTTTTTCATTGTTCACATTACCGTCAATAATTTATGACATTCGACGAATATTTTTAATTATCTGACGATTATGATTGATTAACGGTGTAAAACTTATTTATACTGACACGACACATGAATTAAATCCAAATGACAATCGTAAAAGTAAGACAATTAATCATTTAGATTTAGGAAATTGAAATGTATTCCTCTAAATTAAATATAATATATTTCATTCATCCATCCACCAAAATAGTATCTCTAAAGTTATGTTTCTAACTTTTTTAATACATGAGGTAGAGATGAAATAAGACAATTTCTACGGTACATCCAAAATAATCTTTAATTTATTGATTTATGAAATTGGTGTACCGGTACACCTTAATTTAAGGATATACGGTAGAAACTCCTATGAAATAAACCTTCTCCAATCATTTCTCTCCAAAATCACAATTTATAGATAGCCTGATCACAAGCAGAGCACATATAGACCACGACTTATAGATAACCTGATCATCAGAAACCGAACACTAATGATAGAGCATGACTTTCTTAATTTTCTTTTTGACAAAACATGACTTTCTTACTAGTACATATTTTCGGGTTGAATTAATGTCTCAATGTGCCGTACGTTGTTTTGAGTTTTGAGTCAATCTTTCAACTGCTCATCAAAACCTCGATTAGCAAATATAAGAAGGCAACATATTAGTATTGTGTATAACATTTAGATAATAAAAAAAGTTTACAAGTGAAGTAAAAATTTGTTTCTAGGTTCTATTGAAAAATCAAATCCTCACAGATTAGACGTAAGGCATGATTAAAGTTTATAAAGTGTGAAATCAATAATCTTAATAGTTAGTTTTATAAAGTCAAGTTAGACCGATATAAAATCTTATATGATATGAACGCCTAAAGATTCAGATCATCGATCATTTAACACATGAAATCCAATGATCATAAACGTGATGAAATGTATAAGAAAAACAAAGTCTCTCATATTTTAAAAAATAAAATGAGTTTCAAAATAATAGTGACAACCTAAGTTTTACTTGTTGCGAGATAAATTACTCATAAATCTTCAAAGATAACTTTTTTTCCCCTTCAAAGGCAACTTAACTTCACCAATAATTTTATATAGATATCTAATCATATTTTATTATATAGATAATTGTACAAGTATTTTAAAAAACAATACTATAACACAATTTAATAAAAAAATGACTTAACACATGTATATTTTTTATTCAAATATAGTAGCTATTTGAAGAGTGTGATATATTAAATGATATATATTTCTTGGGTTTTTCTGTCATGTTTCTTTTATTCAAGTAGTTTAATACATGATATTTTTTTATGACCCAAGATAAACACAAACTCAAATAGTATACTCAAAAGTAAGAATCAGCGACCGACGGATAGAAGAAGAAGAAATTTGAGGGTTAGCTGCCCTCACCACCTTCATATTTTGTCTAGTTTTTCTGAATAACTTAGGCCCCGTTTGGATAAACAGCTTATATAGATGCTTATATCATTACGGCTTATAACATTAGAGTTTACATCATAAGCTCTTATACTTGATAAGCTATTTATGTTTGGATATGTACACTAAAAAGTACTTACATAAATTGAAGTGTTTGGATGTAACATTACATAAGATATTATCGAAATTTTAAGTATTTTTAATTTAACAAAAAAATAAATAATCGAACCACAATTATCACGATTTTTTTTGATAAAATTAATCAAGATGTAAAAAATAATATTATAATATATTAATTATAATTATATATATAATATATCAATATTCGTCCTTAAAGAAAATATCAATATTCATATAAGACAAAATTAACATTAGAGGTGTAAATAAACTTACCATATATATAGATATTAGTGTACAGTTTGTTACCAAAAAAGACAAATTAAGTTTGTTTTTTTTATTCAGTTTCATTTTGTTACGTAACAAAAAAAAAATCTTCCTTAAAAAAATAAAAATAAAAATCTTAGTTACGTGTGTTACTTTAGTAAGATAAGTATATAACAATTTTGTTACTTATGCACCGCCAAAGATAACTAACATTATAATTAAAATATATGTTTTGAAAAAGTGGATCCAGAGAGAATCGAAGGAGGTTACATAAATTCATAAGCTCCTTGTTAAGCCGGAGGGTAAGCTGAAAATTTAGGCTTATTAAAATATGACATAAGCAGCTTATGAAACTATGATAAGCTATTTTATTTATTTACCCAAACACCTTTAAAAAGGCTTATGGGAGTAGATAAGCTCACATAAGCTCAAAATAAGTCAATTCAAACGAGGTCTTACTCTCTTTTTCTCTAAAGATTGAATAACTTAATTAATTTTTGCTGCCTTAAAAATTAATTGTTGCCCCATCGAAATTTACTACTTTTAAAAAGTAGAAGATATATTATTTACTACCTAGACCCCGTTTGGATAAACAACTTATATAGATGCTTGTAGCATTATGGCTTATAACATTAGAGCTTACATCGTAAGCTCTTATACTTGATAAGCTATTTATGTTTGGATATGTACACTAAAAAGTACTTACATAAATTGAAGTGTTTGGATATGACATTACATAAGCAATTATCGAAATTTTAAATATTTTAAATTTAACAAAAAAATCAAAGAATCGAACCACAATTATCAAGCTTTTTTAAAAAAAAAATAATCAAGATGTAAAAAACAATATTATAATATATTAATTATAATTACACACACACACACACACAGAGATATATATATATATATATATATATATATATATATATATATATATATTAGTGTACAGTTTGTTACCAAAAAAGACAAGTTAAGTTTGTTTTTTTTATTCGGTTTCATTTTGTTACGTAACAACAAAAAAAAAATCTTCCTTAAAAAAATAAAAATAAAAATCTTAGTTACGTGTGTTACTTTAGTAAGATAAGTATATAGCAATTTTGTTACTCATGCACCGCCAAAGATAACTAACATTATAATTAAAA
>Ga0315915_1010287_pt1 | contig 10418 bp, 7 predicted proteins | sample MpolbnodulesMG_FD_207738 | JGI IMG/M metagenome (GOLD analysis project Ga0315915, IMG submission 207738) | Medicago polymorpha root nodule microbial communities from Los Angeles, California, United States - branched nodules | ecosystem: Host-associated > Plants > Roots > Nodule | place: USA... | reverse complement strand
TTTGCTCTTTTGCTCACTCTACCAAGTGTCCTAAAAGCATATAAGGATCTTCAATTATGTCACACATCTACATGTTCATTTATTTATAATTTTTAAATAAAAGTACCTATTAAGACTTAACGACTCAAATGGTATTAAACCAAAAATGTCTTTAAATAGGTCTACAAATATGTACTTTAACATGTGCATTTAGAATGTAAAAATAAAAAGAAATTTGAGAGCTGGGCCAAAAGTATTCGCCTTAATCTCGAAAACTGGTCGGAGAACTCTCACCATTTTCTTAAACGATGTGTTAACGTCGGTAACATGGATGCTTGTTATACTCTTGGAATGGTGAGTCACTTTTTTCTTTCTTTGTCTATGATGTTAGGACACAGACACGAACACTTGATAAGTGACATCGCTAATAATTCGTGAAAACCATGTAATTCAGTGTAATCAAATATATTGATGTGGTGTTTGGTGTCGGACACCGCACACGTCTAATCTGTTGAGTGTCAGTGCTTCTTAAGTCTTTGCATTTTTTATTTTACTTTCGGAAATAAAAATAAATAATCTTCATTTATTTATTTGTTTGTTATTTTTTGTTGGAATAGATCCAATTTTACTGTCTTGGAAATCGAAGAAGTGGAGTATCTCTAATAGCCAAGGCATCGATGAAGCTACACGCGCCAGCGCTATACTCACTCGCGTTGATTAAGTTCAATGGAAGTGGGGGCACTAAGCAAGACAAAGATCTACACGCTGGAGTAGCACTCTCTAAACGCGCGTCACTTCTCGGCCACATTGAGGCACGGCGTGAGTTAGGCCACTGTCTTCAAGACAGTTACGTCGTCAAAAAGAACGTTACGGAGGGACGACGGTTGTTGGTGCAAGCTTACTTGACGGTGGCGGAGGTGCATCCAGTAAACTTGTTTTTGAGAGAGTGGTTTGAATCGGGTTTAGGGGTGGTGGTGGAGGATGGTTTAAGACTATGTGGTTATAAAGGATGTGGAAGGGCGGAGACGCGGCCGCATGAGTTTTGACGGTATTCGGATTGTGGGAAGGTGAATTATTGTTTGAGGGGGTGTCAGTCAATGGATTGGAAATTGGGGCATAAGATGCAGTGTTGGCCGATCGACTTGAATGATATTCTCATATGATCGTGTTAATCGCGGGGAGTTCTACTGTTTTGTTTCTTGTCTTTCTTTCTATCCTTTTTTGTTTGGCTTTGTTATTGTCCTATGTTATCGTACCTCTATATGAAAAGAGTTAACTTGAGTATTGAGGTATTATTTTTTACTAATGAGATGTACTATTTTAAAATTTTGATTGATTGAAAAATTATTGTAGCTATTTGATACACATTCGAGTAACAAAATCTTTATTACTCCATTTATATTTATTAATTATGTGCGACTTTAAATTACCATAACAACATTTGTTGAACTTTTTAAGGAACGATCTCATTTATCGGTTGTAAACACATATTTGACATCATAACTTATGCCTTATAAGTTTTTATGACTAAAAAATATTTGTTTATAGCTGTCATTTTTTCACAAATTTATTTATAGTTTATTTCTTTGAGCTTATAGTGTTTTTTTGATAAGCTAATTGTAGATTATAGTTTAAAGTTTATAGCTTATCATTTTTTAACTCAATTTCACCCTTACAAACTTAATTAGAAAAAATAGTTTATAATTAAGTTTACTTCTTTTTATGTCATTCCATAATTATATGCTACTTCAACTGCTAATTTTATCGAACACCACAAATTCAATCAATTAGCTTATCCATTATCAGATATAAACTAATTTATAACTTCATCGTATCTGATCAGAAATGATGATGTCCGATGCGACTGCTTTGACTGTTTGTGAGCTTAGGAACGACGGTGTGTGTGTGCATACACTCTGACGCTCAAGTCAATTTAGAGAGTGAGAGTGAGGTTTAGGTTAGAAAGAGTATCGTACCTTTGGGGATTATGTAAAGTCCCTTTACATAGAGGTGACGTGCAGAAGTCGTTGTAAGGCACATCGAGGCACTTGACGATTATGGAATTGTGGGAAGTGTAACTGTTGAGCAGAATATGCGGCCATTGATGATCGACTTTATGCTCCCAGGAGGTATATAGTTGGAACGGCATACATGTGACTAGCGTCAGAGATGTGACAGTTTGATTCCCTCATCTATGTGTTGATTGTTTATCCTATAAGCATTTAATGTCGGTGTCTCGAGGATGAGATAGATGGGGCATGACCTTTGGTTTCTGGACGCCACGTGTAAAAGCTAGTAAAACACTTGAGTACTTATACCCTAGTGTTTATGTCAAAGTTAATTTTCGAGGCTCCATCGCATCCGTTGATTTGACCTTGACGTTTGGATGTCATATGGGCTTTGTCTGATCCGTTAGATGGATCTGAAGTATGGATCTTGGTTGCTACTTTATTTAATCTGTGTGGCTCTCTATGGAGCGTTATACAATATTGGTGTTCCAGGACTTTGAAACATTTTGAGTGAGAGTATAAAAGGTTTAGAGTGTTCGCTCATAACATTGTTTACTCTCGTTTCAAAACTTTCCCTCTCCATATCGAAGTTCAAGAGCTTTTCAAACCTTTCGAGTTTCGTCCGAGTTTGCAAGCGCTTGCTTTCATGCTTTTTCCTCAGAGCGCATTTGCTTTCAGTTTCCTCGTCTCCATTTTTACCAGGTTGGTTTTTTATCTTCTTTTTATGTTTCAGATGTTTGAACCATATGCATGCGGTTTTAGGAAAGATGATAGAGTATAGTGGTAGTTGAGTTGTAGACTTTTAGTTCATATTGCAAGTTTAATCACAAAATTACCTATTTTATTTGTTATACGTATCTTAATTTTTTTCTTCAAATTTCGATGAATATGACACTACTTGTTGGAAATATATTAAGCCAGATTGCGTGAAACTTGTAACCCCCTAAATCTCATTTATTATTTTCTAATAAAAATCCAATAATTAATTAAACATGCAAGGGTGTCACACATCTTCTTCAGTTCAAAAATACTTCATTTAAATTAAAAATGTCGCAGCAGAATAATTTTCAAAACATCAAAGTAATTGTCACATCATTGTATCGACATCAAAACTGAATTCAAAGACGAATTCTGAAAATTAAATTTGAAATAAAAAGAATCCTCAAACCGTAGTGTTACTAATAAAAGCTTCGACTCGATAAAGACTCCTGCAAATCTATACCACAAGGGCGTAGGCGTCCAACCCACAACTAGAGGGTGAGATTATATTCGACATAAGAAATGCATAAACACATGTATAGATTCAGATAAAAGAACACTTCAGTTACATTTAGGCATGTATACATCACAATCAAATAATATTCATATTTAAACATATATCTTCATTTAATAAAATCAACAGCCATCAATCAACATCTTATAATAATATGTGAGCAACAACAACATTTAAGAATATCAAAAAGACATCTAGCAAAAATACAGATTATTCACACATGACCATATAGAAGCAGATAATTGAATATCAAATCTTTAAATAATTACACTTCTTTAAATAACACATCTATTAATTTCATATTTCAAATATCACATCAATTACACATCGTTAAATGACACATCATCAAATAATTCACAAATCACACTTCATTAAATAAATAATCAAATTCACTCCATCTTTAAAAATCTTAGATCTCAGAGGTATATTACCGATTTATATCCACTACATCTTTAAATATACTACATCTTTGAATATATTACATCTTCAAATATGTTTGACAATGAATGCAATGACCCTAACTCGACTATATATGTATGTGGTACCAAACCTATCACCATCGTCAAATATTTTGGACATCAGAGGTATGTTACTTATTTTATCCACACCATCGTCAAATAGACTCGACCATGAATGCATGAAAATACTGATAAAGACTCAACAATGCACATCATTCAATGACTCGGTAATCCACATCTTTAAATAACAATATCGTCAAATATCATATTTTTATATAATACATCTTTATATAACACATCTTCAAATAATAGATCATTGCACAACTTCAAATAATACATTAATTACACTCATCAATTACACTTCGTTAAATAACGCATCGTTATTTTTAATTTTAAAATCGGTTACATGACTTAAAAAGAAGATACGTGCGTACACGATACCAGCACTAGTAACAATAGTTATCTTTCCTAGTGCTTATATCTAAATCAAATATTAATGTGATGTTCAGAAAAATATTTGACCAAGTTCTGTTATAGTTGACAATCATATCTCAATTAAAAACAAAAACAAATCACTGATTGGCGTTTTCAAATCATGCCAAAACAATAACTAATAGTGCTATTTTCATGGCAATTAAAATTGAGAAACAAAACAAGTTATGTGTAACAAAAAATTAAATCACTTGAAAATTACCCTAAATTAAGGTAATTTTCAGCATCTCTAGTTCTAGTATATCTAATGAAACATTTGAATCAGTCAATAAAATATTTGCATTGCATATCTAATTAATGCCACAACAAGTTACTCAATGGATTAGATAGAAGCAAAAAAAGGGTAGCTACAGGAAAATCTGAAAAATCTTCCATTGTGACACATTTGTTTCCCATTTGCATGGAAAGCTATCAAATAGTACAAACAAAAGTGTTGTGCTGCCAAATTAATACACCACATTTGGATTGATTAGTTGACCTATAGAGTCATGTCATGTGTAGGCCTCATTCTTCATATTTCAAACCACTCACTCCCTTTTCTAGCCGGCATCTAATACTGTTCACTCATATAACATCACTATTAAAAATCTTAAATAAGCTCGATTTGGCAACAATTTTTTCTATGTTCTTACTCCTTTCACAATGCCTCAACTTAAGCTTTTTATCACTTTTCTTCACACTGTAACCATAATTATATGTTGTGTTTCCACTACTGAGTTTATCTATAATACAAACTTCAACTCCACAAACATCATCCTATATGGAAATGCAACCATTCAGGCCTCTATTCTCACTCTCACTAATGGTAGTTTCTTCTCCACAGGCCGTGCTTTTTACCCTAAAAAAATACCTATTAAACCACCCAACTCTTCCACCATTCTCCCCTTTGCAACCTCCTTCATTTTCTCTGTTGCCCCCATCAAAAACTCTTTTGAAGGACATGCCTTGTCCTTCTTATTCACATCTTCAAGAGGTGTAAATGGCACAACTTCAGCTGAGTATATGGGCCTCTTCAATCTCACCAATGAAGGTAATCCTAACAACCATGCTCTTGCAGTTGAGTTTGATATTGTTAGAAATGAAGAAGAGTTCAACGATATAAATGACAATCATGTTGGTGTTGACATAAACTCGCTTACATCCTTAACTTCACATGAGGCTGGCTACTGGGGTGGAAAAAATGACAATGAATTTAAGGTGTTGAAGATAAAAAGCGGAGAAAATTATCAAGTATGGATCGAGTTTATGCACTCCCAGCTAAACGTTACAATGGCTCTGGCAGGACAAAAGAGGCCTCATGTTCCTCTCATCAGTACGAATGTTAATCTTTCTGGGGTTCTTATGGACGAAACATATGTTGGATTCTGCGCATCCACGGGGCGATTAATAGACAGTGGTAAGATTCTTGCTTGGAGCTTTAGTAACACAAATTTTTCAATTGGTAATGCTTTAGTGACAGATAACTTACCTTCATTTTTCCCTCGTAAGGGATGGTTTTCTGGAGCAAAAGCTATAGTTGTAGGAGCCATCAGTGTTGTTTGTGTATTAATCATCAGTTGCAGTTGTGCATTGTTTTTTATCCTCTATAGGGGAAACATTGTAGAGGAAGAAATTGAAGATTGGGAACTAGAGTATTGGCCACATAAGATTAGTTACCAAGAGATTCATGAAGCAACAGGAGGGTTCTCTGAAGAGAATGTGGTTGCTGTAGGAGGAAACAAGAGTGTATATAAAGGGATCTTGCAAGGGGTTGAAGTCGCGGTCAAAAGAATCCCTCAAGAAAGAGAAGGGATGAGAGAGTTTTTGGCCGAGGTTTCAAGCCTAGGAAGACTGAAACATAGAAATTTAGTAGGATTCCGAGGTTGGTGCAAGAAAGAAAAGGGAAACTTGATTCTAGTTTATGACTTCATGAATAATGGAAGTTTAGACAAATGGATCTTTGAGTGTGAAGAAGGAAAGATGCTAACATGGGAAAAGAGGATTCAAGTTTTGAAAAATGTAGCCACAGGAATTCTATACCTGCATGAAGGTTGGGAAGTTAAGGTTTTGCATAGGGACATCAAAGCAAGCAATGTTCTACTTGACAAGTACATGAATGCTAGATTGGGTGATTTTGGTTTGGCTCTCATGCATGAGCATCATGGACAAGTTGCCAACACAACAAAAGTATTGGGGACATTAGGATACATTGCTCCGGAAGTGATTCGAACAGGAAGAGCGTCCACACTGTCTGATGTGTTTGGGTTTGGAATATTGGTTTTAGAAGTGATTTGCGGGAGAAGACCTATTGAAGAACATAAGCCAGGGCTAATTGAATGGGTGGAGTCCCTAATGGTGCTTGATCAACTTCACAGTGCTGTTGATGAAAGGTTGAAGGCTAAGGGAGGATACGCCATCGAGGAAGCTGAGAGATTGCTTCATTTGGGTTTGCTGTGTTCAAATTCAGACCCTGGTGTTAGACCAATAATGAGACAGGTTGTGAAAATGTTAGAGGGAGAAATAGAAAGCATTGAATCTGATGAAGAAAATATGGAGAAAAGTTTACTTGGAAGAATAAAATCAGCTGCAATGTGGTCCAGAACTGAAAGTACACTTCCATATAGAGATCACCCTACTTTTGAAGAAATTAGAATGATCAGTTATAATTCTAAGACGTCTACAAGTGGCTCAAGTTCCATTTTGCGGTCGGATTCAGATATCATTCGGGAAGGCCGCTAATGTTGTAGGTCATTGATTGTAGGTCATTGATTGTTGCAGATTTTAGGTTATCCATCATGTGGCAATGAATGAAGAATATTCATAGAAGTTGCTATTTGGATTGGATATGGTTTGTGTACACTACCAAATCATGTAAGTTGCTATCCAATGGGTTCATTGTTTTCTACTATAGTTTTTTGACATATTTCATAACAAAGGCCAAAATTCTGTGCAAAATTACACAAGGTCATCAGAGGATGCATTGATAGATTTGTATATGTCCATACATTGATCTAAAAATGCGAAGATACATCATGTCAAAGGAAATTAGGAGGCATTATTCAACTAGAGTTTAGAATTTAGATAAAAATTAAGTTTATCTGTTGGCTTTGTAGCTCAGGAAATCTAAAACATCATTACAGCATTAAAATTGAACATTATGTCAAAAATAAAAGTGCTAGGAAGGATCATAAATCACAGTTAGAAGTTCAAAATTCAAGTCACTAAAACTTATCGTTTACCGTCAAAATTCTGAATCCTTTCATGCTAGAATTGTTTTCCTTCAAATGTTTGTCCAAATTGCCAGTTTGCAGGAGCTACATTGTAGGATGTGATTGTTTTTCCACTTGCGATATTGACCTCAAAGGATAGAGGCTGTTTTTGAAGGTTCACATTGCAATGCCAGTTTTGTCCCCAATTCCTTGCCATTGGTATCCATCCAGTTTTAATTCCCTTCACTTTCACAGCAACCACTTCACCATCCAACCCTACATTTGTAATAAGAACTTGATAGAAATGATCACTTCCACTCATTGTGTATTTCAAGCCACCAGTTCTTTTGCATTTAACCCTGCACAACTTTCACATCAGCAAAAAAAAAACCTTGTATAAGCCAGATGCCTAAGCATTAAAAAAAGACTTAGGCCCTGTCTGGATAAAGTAAACAGCTTTATTAAGAACTTATAACATATGCACTTATAGTTTTAAACTAGCAACCCCAATATAAAGAATTTTGATGTCTCCTTAACGGCATTGCAACCGTATAGGCCGCATTTTGCGGCAATATAAAGGTTCCTAGCGTAACCACGACTGCAACCGCAATTTAAAATATTTTTATCATATAAGTGCGTATAAGCTATTTCTATAACGTTGGATAAAATAAAGTCAAATTGTTTTCATAAGCTATAAGTTGTGTTATAAACTATCATATAGAAGTTACGAAAATAAGCTAAAACGGCTTATGGACATCTTTTAAGTTGTTTCTATATGCTCTCTCTAATAGCCTCACAAATGTTTATATTATTATATAAGCTTAAATAATTCATCCATTCAAACATGCCCTAGTCAATAAATTTGTCTCATTAAAACAATGTTTCTTAGTTTTACCTTCTATATTGAATTGGAACTATATCAGATTTTCTCTTAGCAATTTCAGCAAATGCAGCTTCTGACATCTCAAAATGTTCAGTTGGAAAATTGCACCATCCACCATAATCAGATGAAAGACCATAATTTGGAGCACAGAAATCTGTAACAGTAACAACTACAGAAGGACTTCCAATCAAGCACCATAAGATGTGATCAACACATCTAATTTCATAGCAAGCCCCACAAGTACTCCCTTTATTGAACAAAATGGTGCTTAATCCAGTACTATATTTCCCATAATCAACCTTGTGTATGTCTCCATAACCACAAGCTCCTTCTGTAATCAATTCACAATGGCATTGTCAAAACTAAAAGTGGTGAGTCCCGGAACCCAACTTACTTAAACTTTTGTGCAAAAATATTAGAGCTGTCAAAATGGGTTAGGCCAGATGGACGGACCCATAGCCCATAATTTTACATGGACTAGGTTGTAAAATACAAGCCCTATGAAGCATGGACACTTTTTGGATTAACCGTGTCCAGGTGTCTGACACGTGTTGTGTCCAACACCGACATGACACCGACACATATAATTATACTGACTTATGTGATTTTCTCAAATAACAGTGTCAGCATGTCAGTGTCGTGTCCGGTGTTTATATCCGTGCTTCACAACACAAGCCTAAAACGACTAGGCCTTTTTATCCGGCCCACAGTAGTTAGGCTTGGCTAAATAATATGTAGCCTAATAACAAATGGGCCAAGCCAATTCGGCTCATTTACGTAGTAGGACACACTAGACCAAAGCGGACCGGATCGGCTCATTTGACAGCTCTAAGAAATACCTGTAATGAGAGACCCATCTTTATCTTTGATGTATGTTGCAGTTGCAGATTTCCATTCTTCATCTCTGTAAGAAGCAACCTTGTTGCATGCTTGTAGTAAAATCAGGTAGAGAAATGTAGATTGTAGAACACCCATTTGAAATAAAAAGTTGTTTTTTTCTTCTAATAGAAACAATAAACACTAAACAAGGGAAAAGCCCTTCTTTTTATAACTGAAAATGATGTATATTTCATTGATAAACAAAAAGATAGAAGCTTTGACATTTTGAACCCATGTTTTTTGCTTTCTAACCAGGATTCAAGGTTCTACTTTGTAACCATGTTTGCCTTTGTCCTTTCTCTAAAAAGTGTCTTTTTTTAGGCGGGAATGGAGAGGCAGAGGTTGTAGGGCACTTTTTGAGAAAGAATTATTTGATGATTTGTTTTGTAGTGACTCCTCAATGTGAAAACTTGACTGCTAAAACTGTTTCTTCATTAATACTACCACAGTACCACTGTCTCATCATAAATTTTCACTTGTAATATTTATCTTTATTAATTATGTTTGACTTTAAATTACCAGAACAGCATTTGTTTAATTTTTTAAACAATGATCTCATTTAGAGTTTATTTCCAAAGACACATATTTGAGTTTATAATTTATAAAGTTTGTACTACTAAAAAAGATTTGTTTGATAATCGTATTTTTCTCACGAGTTTATAGTTTATTTTTATGAACTTATAATGTTTTTTTATAAGCTTATTCATTTGGCTTATAGTTGTAACTTGTCGCTTTTATCTCAATTTCATCCCTGCAATATTAATTGAATAAATATACATTAATTAAATTTACCTCTTTATGTTATTGCATACTTATAAGCTACTTCAACTACTAATTTTATCAAATACTCAAATTCAATCAAATAACATATGCACTATTAACTATAAATTAGCCTATAAATCATTTGTTATAAGTTCATCTATTATAAGACCATCTATAATAAGCATTAATATGGTGCTTATAAAGATGGGTGCTTTTATAGACATCTATTATAAAAGCATCCATCTTTATAAGACCATCTATAAATTAACTTATAAATCATTTGTTATAAGTCCTTCCCCTATTTAACATCATGTCAAATAAGCACCTCATTGTGACACCAATTAATATGGTGCTTATAAAGATGGGTGTTTTTATAGGCATCCTCTCTCTCCTATTACTCATGGGTCTTACACATACAATTAATTCTATTTTTTTCTCTATTCAATTGTTGTATTATTTTAATATTAAAAATGTAAATTATATGTTAGTTGCACG
>Ga0315915_1010286_pt1 | contig 10419 bp, 8 predicted proteins | sample MpolbnodulesMG_FD_207738 | JGI IMG/M metagenome (GOLD analysis project Ga0315915, IMG submission 207738) | Medicago polymorpha root nodule microbial communities from Los Angeles, California, United States - branched nodules | ecosystem: Host-associated > Plants > Roots > Nodule | place: USA... | reverse complement strand
CTGATATTGACTCAGTCTACGCTGACGTGGCACCCTAAGTGAGGTGCCACGTGTTATTTATTATTTTTTTTTTGCCTTAGGGGGCCAAAACTACTACAGTTGCAAAACTTAGGGGGCTGTTTTGTAGTTTTTTTTTCTTAGGGGGCCAAAATCGCAACTTTGGAAAAGTTAGGGGGCTAAAACTGCAATTAAGCCTAGAAATTAATTAAGGAAAAAAAATGTAATTTAGTCTTTATTTATTTATTGACAAGGAAAGTAAATAAGAAATTAAAATACCTGAAACATTTGCCCGTTACATACATTCATCATCATACACACACACTTTCTATTTCATCTCACTCGAAGAATAGAAGAATTTTCTCACGAATCACACACTCTCTGAGATTCATCGTGCACAAAAAGGACCTTTCAAACCCTAAATCTCAACAACAATCGTTACAATGCCAGTTTCAACTCGATCTCACACAAAAAACGCTCCAATTCCACAACAACAACAACAACAACCACATCAATGTTTAAAGGAGAAATTGAAAGCACTAACACTCTTATACGAGCAACAAAATCTCAAGAACCGTTCTTTCAATCCTCCAAAACAAGAAGAGAATCATAATGAAAACAATGTCGTTGCGAAGAAGAAGAAGAAGCTTTCGTTGGTTGATGAGAATAGGATAAGGGTGTTTGTGAGAGTGAGGCCAATTGCGAAGAAAGAAGCGGGTTCGAGATGTTGTGTGAGGATTGTGAATCGTTGTGAAGTTTATTTGACGGAATTTGCTGCTCAGGATGATTACTTGAGGTTGAAGCGGGTTCGGGGTCGGCATTTTACGTTTGATGCTTGTTTTTCTGATTCAGCTACGCAGCAGGAAGTTTATTCTACCTCGTGAGTTTGCTACATTCATAATTTACCTAATTTTGTATCTCTTACAAAGATAGTATAGTATCATTAAATTAAATGTATGCAATGTTTGATTATTTTTTAATTGAGATGTTTGATATGGAAACTTTTATTTGTAAGATATCAAAGTAGGGTCTGTTTGAATTGACTTATTTGGGTTTATCTACTGACATAAGATTAGTAAGATTGTTCTCGAGAACTTATGAAAACAGCTTATGACAATTTCGCAAGCTTTTTTCGTCTCATTTTCGTAAGTTCTCAAATACAGCTTATAAGGTATACAAAAACAATTTAACTTTATTTTACCTTTTTCTATGAAAATAGCTTCAGTAAGCTTATGCATAAGCGCTTATCTTTCTAATCGCTTGTGCTATAAGCTCCAAATAAGCTGTTTATTCAAACTGGCCCTAAGTGTTAGGAGTCCCACAACGAGTTTAAAAATACTTACTGCATTACTTAAGCCGTGAGGCACTCCTGCCTAATGCTCTAGTCGTTTGGGTTGGGCTCTCCTCATGTGCTTAAGTCCTAACATTTGGGTTGGATTAAGGTGCTTTATCGAATACCAATAGGTGAGTGAAAGCCTCCGTGGACTCTTATAGGGCGTGGCAATTTTAGGAGTCCCACATCGAGTAGTTAAAAGTGCTCAATGTGGTACTTAAGCCATGAGACTCTTTCACCGAATGGACTAGTGTGTTGGGTTGGACTCTCCGTATATGATTGATATGGTGATAGGACACCTAGGCATATTCTTGAAGGAAGTGGGACCATGTGAGAGACATTGAATTGACTAGTGAGGTCCCATTCAGGGAATTCGGTTACAGGGTTTACTATATGAAGGAGTGAGGCTGGGTAGTGATGTTGATTCTGAAAGTTTGTGGCAGGAGGATTTCTCTCTGGTTTAGGAGCTTTTGCTCTGGATTAGGAGTATTGACTCTGGTTTATTTTCTGCACTTTTCTTTATTTTCTTATGGTAAAGCATAAACTAGTTTTTATAGGTACATTTACATCATAATGTTACTACTTAAAAACTTGGTTTTCTTGTAGGAGTATAGTTAAATATGATTTAACAGCAGTATAAAACTTATTCCTATCGTAGGTTTAGGGTTATTTAACTCAATCTCATATTTGTTGAGACTCAATCTCAATCTCGTAGCACACTCAGATTTTACGTGATTCGGCACCTATGTCCATAGGAACACCTCAACATAATTTATTCAATTCTCAGATAATTACAATAGTATAACCCACCCCTAGATATGTATCACACTACAATACTCCATTCAAGAGTTAAAAGGAATGATAACACCCACGTAGTCACATCTCACACACTAAGTGATCACCAACACCCTCTATAGGACATGTTTGGGGATACCTGCATGATCACCCAAGGATGAGGATGTCTCAAGTCTTCACAAGTCCTCCTATTTATAGAATAGGGAAGTAGTGTCAGTTCATGGATATAACTTAGTGGACAATAATCATCTCACATTCCCATGTAGCTTCTCTTCATTTCTCCAAGAATCGTGATACATCCCTTCATCTCTTGAAATGTATCTCTTAAATTTCCACCTATTTGCATTTATCTGTAAATTTTAATTGATTTCCCAACACTTTCAAAATTGTGTATTTGTTATATTGTTGCAACTCTGCTTGTTTTGGGTTCAGTGTGTTTGTAGTTTCTCTTCTATTAGTATGAGAAGGCTTGTTTTGACAATTGCTGCATCTGAATGCATTCAAAATCTTATGGCTCAATAAGTCCTTTATGTTTGATTTGATGCTGGGAGGTACATTGACTTTGCTTTTTCAGAACCTCAGAACTTGTGGAAGCAGTTCTGCAAGGGAAGAATGGGACAGTTTTCTGTTATGGCGCCACCGGAGCTGGAAAAACTTACACAATGCTTGGTACAGTGGCAAGCCCGGGAGTGATGGTGTTGGCAATTAAGGATCTCTTCAGTAAAATCAGGACGAGAAGTTGTGATGGGAACCATGTTGTTCATCTGTCCTATCTTGAGGTTTATAATGAAACTGTAAGAGATTTGATTTCACCTGGAAGACCTTTGGTTTTGAGAGAAGATAAACAGGTTCACTTTCTTATCTTAATAGCAATTTTTTATTTAAAAACTAGCAATCTTCAAGAGACATGCTTGATGCCATTGCATAGATACAACTCAATCTGCAAACATATGATATTTTGATAAGCATTCTGAGTTTATGCACTGTTTATAGATTGTGGACTGCATCACATGTGCGGACACTGCAACCCCACCAAGCTTTAATTAAATTATAAACTGCATCGTTTTTCATTAGTCCACAACAACTGCAATTCATCCACTACTCCTACAATAACTCAACATGTGCAATTTAAAACCTCTAGCTTATGTTTATTAGGTTTTTATATTGGAAGGTAATATAGACTTAGAGTCTATCCATTGGGCCACCCACCATTTATATTCACGAACCAAACCCAATAGTGTTGGGCGTGAGGGAGTCTATTGCAAAAAAACCAAGTCCCGCATTGAATAGAGATAATGCCTGAAATGAGGTGGCACTCCCACGTTACAAGTCGGTGTTGTAAGGATGAGTTAGGTTCAATATAAAAACCTAATAATGTTTACTTGTATATATTTATACAGGCCATCTATACCTGGTGTAAGGATTTCATTTTTCTTACAGGGCATGAATACTTAACTCATTAGCCTTAATAAACAAGGCTGTAGTTTACTTCATATACCTGTTTATTCATATTATTTCAATTCTTCACCTATTAGGTGAAACACCTTGAGAAAATTTGGTGAAACACCTTGAGAAAGTATGCAGTAAGCACCAGACACCTCTAGAATTTGTTGGTTGTGAAAAGATCGGTTGCTCAATAAATTCTCTTGTTTTCATTGCATCCCATTTGATCACTTTCTGATTGTACATTGTCTAACTATATTATAGGGGATTGTGGCAGCAGGTCTTACACAATACAGAGCCTATTCAACTGATGAAGTAATATTCTGAACCATTCTAGTACATTGGAAGTTTAGATTTCTGTTTGAACCCTAAGATACTTTTTTGTTTTACTTTGCTCCTGCTGCTGCAGGTGATGGCATTACTTCAGCAAGGGAATCGTAACAGAACTACAGAACCAACTCGTGCAAATGAAACATCTTCACGTTCCCATGCTGTTTTGCAGGTGCATTTTTTAAGGTTGTTTCCGGAAAATAATGCCAAAACCTTTATATGCTGTGATTATGACATGCACTTAACTTATTTGTTACATTTAGGTTATGGTCGAATACCGAGTTAGAGATGCTGCAATGAATATTGTTCACAGAGTGGGCAAGCTCTCATTGATTGATCTTGCAGGGTCCGAGAGAGCCCTTGCCACAGATCAAAGAACACTTAGATCTCTTGAGGGTGCCAACATTAACCGGTCACTTCTTGCACTAAGCAGCTGCATCAATGCTCTTGTAGAGGGCAAGAAACACATTCCATACCGAAATTCAAAACTTACTCAGCTCCTCAAAGATTCACTAGGAGGAACTTGCAACACTGTTATGATTGCTAACATAAGCCCGAGTAACCTCTCATTTGGTGAAACCCAAAACACCCTTCATTGGGCTGATAGAGCCAAGGAGATTCGAACAAAGGTTGATTCCTCAAACCATTTCAAGCTTTCAATGACACAATAATATGAGTATTTTTTAATGTTGTCATAAATCGTCATGCATATTAATTTTTGGTTTTCTTGAATGATATCAAGCATTTTTCTTACACTTTGTTGCTTTTGCTGGTATGTTAACATTTTTGTTTTATTGAATTTTTCGTTTGGTGTCAAATAAATCACAAACCAATAAGTGTACAAGGTACTCACTGTGGTGATGTTGAATAGTGAAACTGAAATCTGTTGTTCATTGATGCAGGCATCTGATGCATACGAGGATCTATTACCGGTACCTGAAACAGAAATAGACCAGGTCAAGCTGGTACTAGAGCTGCAAAAGGAGAATCGTGAATTGCGAATGCAGCTAGCGCGCATGCAACAACAACTTCTGAAACTCCAAGCACAGTCCTTGGCAGCATATTCTTCCCCGACTCCACCATCAGGTTCATCTTTTCTTTCCACTCCTCCAAGTTCGGTTCAACCAAATGAAAAACGAAGGACTAGACCCTCATTCTTAACTGCAACTTATCTCACTCCGGAGACCAAGAACAAGGGAGATGAGATAGCATTCACTGTAAGAACACTTTATCAAAAAGTCAAAACTCTGGAGTCAGAGATAGAAAGAATGAAAAAGGATCATAGTTTGCAGATAGAGCAGAAAGATAATATTATTCGCGATCTTTCACAAAAGAGTGGGAAAAAAGTGGCAGCAGCAGGGGAAGTGGGAAATAGAGTGGTAACTAGGTCTAGCATACGACCAAAGGATGAAAACATAGGTGAGTTAAAGAGTCCAAGTCATCGTTTTCAATCACCACTACCAAAGGCCAAGAAACGAAGCTTTTGGGACATAACTGCTGCTAACAGCCCATCAGTTGCTGCATTAAATGGGAGAAAAACTAGAAGTCATGTCACTTCTGAACCTACTGCACATCCATCCATGCTTCTTCAGGTTCGTTGTTTCTTCTCTCCCAACCACTATAACTCAGACGTGTCTTAGTCACTACTCACTAATACTTCTCGGACACGCCTTAGACACTTGTCTAACACCCCTTGACAATGTCCAAAAACTATATACTTTTCAGCTTGAGTGCTTCTCAGACATGGCTTGGACACGAGCCAAGAGAATGAGGAGACACCTACTCTGACAGAACACTTCTTGGTCACTCTCAAAAAATTTATAAAAAAAGTCACCTTAGATTATATGTCTTAAATTAATTTCTTTTAAGTAATATAATCAATTAAAATATATGAAGCACATAACCTTTATTCATTGAAACATGAAGTCGTATGTATATCTTATTCTTTTAAGGCTCATCATCCTTAGACTTAATTAGTTTCTTTAGAGACATGATTCATCATATTTTCAGATTATTTTTATAAGGACTTCATTGCAAAATGATCCATTGGTTCTGGTATACTATTTTTTATAGGATCATTATCATGTTAAAATTGTATCTCATCTTCAGATTATTTTCGAAAGATTTTGTTTGAAAATATACTTATTAACTTTGTATTTAGAAAGTGAATACATATTACTTTTAACTTTAATTTTGTTATGTTAATCACACATACACACTTATGTGTATGTGTTGTATCTTAGTGTCCTATATTTAGACATTAACTGTGCTACAATATCTGTATCTGTGCCGTGTCCAATCCCCGTGATTGAGTCGGTGCTTCATAGCTCCCAACTCCGTTCACCTTTTTTACTTGCATATATGATTATAAACATCAGAATATAATAAATGTTTTTTCGAGGTTGTAAGGTCCAATGGAGAGATGATGGTTCTTAATTGCATTGCATTGCATTGTTGAAATCCTTTTTACCATGTTTAAAACATCATGTGCCTCTCATTCGCCACAATGAGAGAGCATTATAGCATAACAGTTTTTTTTTCCTTATGTGATTGATCCAACTTGCTTGGTCCTGGGGCATCATGTTTTTGCACAACCTTACATGTTTGTTACATTTTTCAGCCAGGGTTTGCTCGTCAAAAGGGAATCATTTGGAAGTGATCTAGAAGAAGCTCAAGGACAGAATAGAACAAATATGACAGAAGGTCTGGTATTTTTTAAGACCTTGGCTGTGGCACAAAATGAATTAGATCATTGTCACTTCCATCTTCAAGTGTCTGCTTGTGTAAATGAGTAATACAATGATAGGTTCTTTAGGCTTAGTTAGCAGCAGGACTGGAGGGCTCTCTTTTACAAGCTTTATTCACAGATGTAGATTTCATGCAGTCAAAATCTATCGCATTTGGCACATGTGGCCGTTTGATGAAGTCAGACCACCGTGCAGGATTATGATTTTGATTTTTTTTTTTTTAAATCTAGAATGCCTGCATGTCATTTTGACTGTATACAATACAATTCCTTCATTCACCACCTCCCACCACTATATTTTGAGGTATTGAAGCTATTGGAGAAAAGTCCAAAATGGTTATTATTATCAGTATATCTGTACGTTAATTTTTTTTTTATTGGATATGAGTTGGTGTACTGTCATTCCAGCTCACCAATTTCATTATCCTTTTAACCAACTTCTATGTTAATCAGTGATTCAACGAATTGTTTATGGTATCAACTTAATAACATTTAAGTGAAGTACACATTTAAATGGAAGATATAATATTGTTATCAGCTTAATCAATTCACTATATAGAAACTAATGCAATATATAATATTGTTATTATAAATAAAGGTGTACCAATGAGATTGAAACTAGAGAAGACACTAAATTTTCATAATATCGCTATCCGAAGTTTAAAATGGAAGATAAAAGCCAAATGAATGTAGCAAGTGTAAAACATTTTGAGAAAATATATCTTGACACAAATTTGACAATGAAGCTATATTATTCTCATACTTTTTTTTATTTTTTTTTTATAATTTTTTTTTTACTTTCTTCTCTTTTTTCCATTCAAGTCAATGTTTATATTAGATGTATATACCACGTCCATATATGATGTCTAAATTTTGTGTTAAAACATCACTCTTCAAACATTTTACATCTAGTACATTTCCAACTTGCAACTTTACAATAAGAACGAGTATCGTTATTGAGTAAACCCCCAATTTACTATCTTAGTTCCCAAAGAACATCTAAAAACAATAAAAAAGCAGCAACGTTTTGTAAGTGGTCCGATTTTGTGTTCTATTTATAAGTAGTCTTTACAGTATATAAAAATGTCTTACTAATATTTCAGCATTTAATAATTTAGCCAAGACTTGTAGAGAAAATGAGTACAAATTACTTATTATTATTTTAGAACTAAGTAGAAGCAGAAGAATACTTTAGAAATTAAATTAGAGTTTTACTCTTGATTATTGGAATCACTTTCTCAAATGTTAGAGCCAAAATATCAAAGACTAACTAAAAACTAGAATTCTTAACTGAATTAACAATAGATTACAACTCATACAACTAATAATCTCAGTAACTTAATTACTGAATGCATAATACCGCTTTCTCAAATATTTGCTCTCAAACTTTCATTAGAAATATCTAGTAAACGGTAAAATAAATCGGGAGTTACAATCCAATTCAAAAAACACTCATTAAGCCGTAACTTCTATGGAGTTTGTTCGATCAAATTACGATTAGATAAATCCGAAAGACTTTTAAGCAATTTACATGACGCATAAAGCAATTCTCCAATTGCTATGGCCCAAATATATTAAGCACTAAGCCCAAATTAAATTAAATATTTGAAGTGATGAGTCATGCTTTCTAGAAAGATCTAGATAAATCTTTAAGATAATGAGCATGCCAATATCTAACTTGTATAAATAATACATTAATGAATGTAATAATAATTAGAGAAATGCTAACAACACATATTCTAAGACACACTTTTCAACACACTCTATTTGATTTTTTCAACACACTCTATTTGATTGGTTAAAATTCATATGAGACCCATCAAATATATGAGACCCACATGATTTGGTGAGACCCATGTGACTTTTAACCAATCAAAGAAAGTGTGTTGAAAAATGTGTGTTATAATGTGTGTCGCTAACCTTCCTCCGATAATTATCCATGCATCTTTGAAAAGAAATTGACTCACTCATACAAGTTACAATGCCACATAGTTTCAGCGTTGAAGTCAAATTCAAGGTACCTAAGTTTTCCTTTTCCGATATCAAGGAAATGGCCTCCAACTCCGTTGTTGCGGCAAAGAAGCTCTTCCGCCGCTCCAGCAACGCTGCGTGGGTCGGTGGAATCAGTTTCATGGTGCTTGTTCTTCCCCTCCTCATGGCCTTAGATCGTGAAGAGAAGATGATGAATCAGCTCGAGTCTCAAGTCTCAACAACAACAACAACCAACATTTAGGGAAGAAGATCGTGAATCAGCTCGTGTTCTTGATTTCTTCTATCAAATTTCATCGCTGTTAAGATTTTAGGTTTTAGTATTTTACCACGGAAATGCAATAGGTTGCATGTTATCATCAATGAAATAGATGAATTGTTGGTTCGTTTCTGTTTTCCCCTATTACCTGTTTGATGAAATGTTTGCTTCTATATCATTTTGTTTTTTTTATTTTTTATTTTCGGTTGTTATATTAAGGAAAGTGATTTATGCACTAATTTTTTGTTTATGGGTGTTGCTCAAATTGGTCTATGGTTACATGAACAACTTAATTAAACATTTATCATTTAATTGTTCATTTATAATTTATAAGCTATGTTTATAATAAAAGATAAAATGAATCCATTATCGATTTTGATTTGACCATAGTTTTAACTTTTAAGGACTGGACTAATATACTGTACCATAAAGAGGTAGTTTTTTCTTCCTTTTAACCATTCAAAATCAACTGTGACAACTATACTATCTTTTGTGTAGAAAAAAAAAAAATACAAATAATGACTATATTACATAGCACTGTATCGAGGAATGATAAATGAACACAAAATTTCAAATACAATACAGACACCATATTAGAATACGGTATTTTTTTTGTTTTTTATTTGTCTTTTTCCTCTTTCTCTCTCTTCTCTACCTCCCCGCTTCCTTTCTCTTTCATCTCCCACCACCACCAACCAACCGCTGCTCCTCTCTCCGGCCATCGCTCACCAGCGACCGTCTTCGCTCCAATTTTCGTTCATAGCACCACTACCACCACCCCATAACCTTCTTCTAAGATCCATCTCACCCACCGCAACCACGGTCATCACTGTTCTCAACGCCGCCACTCACCAGTCACAGTCTCCTCCTTTTCCAATACTCTCAGATTTGACCACCACCGCCTCCTGCAACAATCACACACATCTCCTTCTTCGATAGTTTCATATCTGACCACCACCACCAGCGAGCTTGTTCACCTTAGCCGCCGTCTCCTACAACAACACCCTTCACCATCGTCATCCTTTCCACCTTGTTTCACCACCGCAATCGAGTACCTCTCATTTCCTCCGCCTTCACTGCAACTAGACCGGGGGGAGAGAGAAGTCAGGGAACCAGAAAGAACAATGAAGGAGAGAAGAGAGATACGCATTCCTGCTGCTGGAAAACTGGAAAATAGAGAGACAAAATTACAATTTTGTCCTTGCACTTTAATTACAATTACAATAATGCCATTGATGTCATATTTGTGTCTAAACTTATGTGTTTGTTTATCATTCCTCATTTTAAATAGAGTAGTTGGTGTTAGACACTCTTTTCTTCACTACCATTATTATACCATCCATGTGACATTTTTTATTTTTAAATTTTTGTTCTCTCCCTCTCCGCCTCTCCTTCCACCCGTTCTTTTTGTTTTCTATTCTCTCTAGGCCTACTATGATTTTTCATTCTCTATCTTTAAATCGTTATATCATTTTCTCTCTTCTTCCTCAGTCTCTCCGACGTCCGCCTTCTCACATCTCTTCTGGC
>Ga0315915_1010283_pt1 | contig 10423 bp, 9 predicted proteins | sample MpolbnodulesMG_FD_207738 | JGI IMG/M metagenome (GOLD analysis project Ga0315915, IMG submission 207738) | Medicago polymorpha root nodule microbial communities from Los Angeles, California, United States - branched nodules | ecosystem: Host-associated > Plants > Roots > Nodule | place: USA... | reverse complement strand
GACTTTTGCATCTCTATGGTCGTTGGTGCGGAATTAGATTGGTTTCTCGAGGGTGGACTCTAGTATTATTTCCGATCATTTTATTCAGTTTATTCATGCAACAGGTGGTAGAAAAGCTAGGTGCTCACAGCTCATATGGCTTCTTTCTGCCTGGGTTGTGTAGAATGAGCGAAATAATCGCCTTTTAATAATTTTGTTACGCCCATTCCCAAGTTGTTGGATAAGGTTGTAGCGTTGTCCCTTGGGTGGCTAAAAGCTAAAAATGTCACGTTTGTTTTTGGGAATACTAGTTCGTGGTCGAGCCATTTTACTTGTCTGGACATCGGCTAATTGTTTTGTTGTTTTGGCTTTGACAGACTGACTTTGTGTATCTTTGTTAGTTTCAATGGCACACCTTGTGCTATTGGGACTGCTTGTTTGTGATAATATATATATATATTTCATTTTGGCTTGTTCAAAAAAAAATGTGGACGTAAATTGATAAGTGATGCCGTTAACTTCCTTCAAAAATAAAAGTGATGTCATCAACTATGCAAAGCATATTTGAATCTATCGAAAATCCAAGTATAAATTACGCATGTTTTTTACAGAAAGAATAAAAATAAATTGAAAAAACAGTAAGAATAATATTTATTTTAAACAAATAATTAAAGGAAAGGTTACATGTATAATCAAATAATTCCTCAAATAATAGAAATAATTAAAGGAAAGGTTACATGATAGCGCAAGAACTCATTCTTCTAAGACATTGATGTACTCTCTTAGATTTGTACACAAAAACCTTTGCGACACCTAATATTAAGTGGTGGATTTCTTGGACAATCTTTATCTGTTTTACAAGGACGGATAAAATAAAAAGTTTTTGAATCATATACTATTATGACAAGAAATGTAGAAATAAATAAAATCAGAAAATAAACAAACTTTAGAGTTTCAGCCATATTTTTCCCTTTTTCATTCAAAAATATGGATATATAATCTTTTTTATTGTGTATAAGATTATGTTCTCTTAAAAATGATTAAATAATTTAATTTATTTATGAAATTTTAAAGGTCCTTCATAAAATTAAAATAATTTCTATATGCCTCTTAAGTATATTAGTGAGCCATGTTTGTCCCTTTAGCACACTAAAAAAGTAGGTCATGTAATAAATTTAGTCATCATAATAATTGAATATTATTTAACTAACTTTTCGTTACTTTTTTCTTAAAAAAAATTATTACCTTTTTAACATTTTGTGATAGTAAAGAGAAGAAGAAAAATAATTGGACCATGACAAAGTTATCTACGGATTTGTTTTTGAAAAAAACAAAACGATATTTATTCATTAAAATTGATATAGTACATCATTTAACATCGCTAAAAACGTTATTTTAGAAGAAAAAATATATCGCTAAAAATGTAAATGATGAATATGTGAATAAACTTACAACATTCAAGTTAATATTATAAACGACAAAATGCCTACAAATAATATCTACGAATATAATGCACCATTGGGGTGAGAAAATGCTATAATTTTGTATCTATGTCTATGACTTATTGTTAAAATTTCATCAACTAGTATTAGAACCTCGTAAATACACGTTATGGGTTTTTTTTTTTTGAGAGACGTTATGGCTATTATCATGTTTGATATAAATTGTGTATATTGTAAAAATTACTATTTACTTGATCGTAAGAACCGAATTTTGTTTGGATTAAAATTCGAGTAAATCAAACACGGTGGCTTCTAATACGAGGGAGTAGTTAAGTCCTCACCGGTGTACCATTAATCCAAAGAAAGTAATTTAAGGATTTATGTTGTGATTAACATTTTTTCGCAAGAGATGAAAATGTAGATCTTGAAAGGGATGATGATTTCATTCAAAGATGTACATGGTTGTTATTATTTAAAAACTCACCCAAGAAATAAAACATAGGTTAAATATATTCGGCGATCTTTTAAGTCAGATGTTTATAAAAATTCAGTCATTTAAGTTTTTCTGTTACAAATTGGTCTTTTAAGTTTTTCTTTTTATAAATCGATCCTTCAAGTCTTAGAATATTTACACTGCTACCCAATTTTTCAGTCAACTTCCTTGAGAAGTGCTTATGATCATTTAACATTGATGTGATTGGTCCAAAAATGTTTATGACATCAAACATGATTGCTTACCCACACTTTTTTTTTTAATTCAAACCTAATTTTACATGTAAATAATTCATCAACAATTTATAAAGCAATTAATCTATCAATGTTTTGTCAAATTAAAACTGAATAATTCACTTATGAACCATAATTTTGAGAGAGGTGAATTTGAATATATCAACTTAACATCGTTTACTTCAAAAAAGCTTAACATCGAGCGTCCATATAAACACTTTTTAAGAGAGTTTAATGAAAAGAGGATACCAGTGCAAATAATTTCTGATTTAAAGGACCAATTTGCAACCAAAAAAACTTAAAAAACTAACTTATTATGAACATCTAATTTAAAAGACCGTGTAAGGTATTTGACCTAAAATAAAATATCAAATTTTGAGCAGGTATGGGGAAATTTAACCACAACAAACCTGCCATGATAGAATTTTATATTTTGCTTGCATGACATGTCTCTGTAGACGCATTCTCATTTCAGGTTATGTTGCGGTCCCTAGTAGCACGTTCAGAGATTTAGATCTTTTAAAGTGACTAGCGTGTAAAATGAGAAAATAAAAGGTTGTTATTTTAACAAATTTGTGATTTGTTACAATGTATCTATAATATTTACCTTTGGTTTATTAGTCAATGATTAATATTACTCATTTTATTCTCAAGTAAATTACTCCCTTTAGATGAGTGGAATTTCATATAAAGATACTTATTAAAGGGTCTAAAGGTTCTTTGTAGCTTTTAAATATAAATATACAAATAATGAAATATGCTTATTATTTATATGATCCTCTTGTGCTACTTGAAATGCCTTGAACTGAAACTATTACTACTCTAATTGAAATTTATAATAACAACATTCTTCCATTAATCATAACAAAAAAGTAAGATATATAGTAACTATACTTATTTGGTTTTCATATTTAACAAGCCAAAAGAACATTCAAAAGAATTGAATTAATGAGGAAATTTTTTCAAGGTGCATACAAGAGCAAGCACTAGTTGAAGTGCTGATAAAAAGGAAACTTCATCTGAAAAATTGTTGGATTTCTTCTAGAGTTTTTCCCTTTGTTTCAGGGACCCAAATAGCAACAAATCCTACTGTGAAAGCACATACAACTGTATATATAGTGAAGGTTCCTGATAAGAACATATGAAGCTTCTGGTTAGCAACAAATAACAAAGATATTTAGAGAAAAATATAACTCAGGCAATGCACACTAACCTCCAGAACTCCAATCCAAGAGTAAATTTGCTGTCAATGTAATCAACCACGAAAAGAACCAATTGGCGAGCGTTGCAAAACTTCCGGCAAGGCCTTTGATGTTAATCGGAAGAATCTGTTTTGCAATATATTCAACTCATCAGCTGTCATACTTGAAACACAATCTATCTATGCTCCATTTGAGAAGGGTTTGAGTTTAATAACCGGACACCGACATTGTAAACAAATCTAAATTTATCTTGGCACATTATAATATACAAGAGGGGTTCTTAAAAAATAAATTGTCATGCGTAACATTATCGAAGCATATACGGTACCTCGGACATTATAATCCATGGCATAGCTCCCATTCCCAAAGAGAATGCAATAACCATAACCTGAAAGAAATTGAAAGTTTATAATAAAAAAGCTTGGTTAACAAGCTATCAAAAACATCATTTGTATAATGAATTTGAATTTGAATTTGAATTTGTATATTTACATACCACAACTCCGGCCACCGATAAGAGGCTCAATATCCCATATAAAGAAGAATCTGCTGATATATAATAATCCTGAGAACAAATTCAACACAATATATTATCCATCTAAAAAACCAAAAACATAAAGAAGAATTTGCTGATATATAATCCCATGATACCTTCAAGTAGAATGAGATTGACACAACCAAAAGACTTAAAGTCATTGCTGATGAAGAAACCTGCAATAGGAGATTTTGATTAATCTCTTCCGAACAAATAGTAATGTGAAATTATAAATATGATAGAAAAAGTAAGACTCACAATAAGTAGGAGCCGGCGACCGGATTTGTCTGCCAACCACAAAGTTAAAGTGGTGGCAAGAACCTGAACAGCACCAACTCCAAACGTAGCTACGTCACTCGAACTAATTCCTGTTTCATAAGTAATGAATTTATAAGAATAAATCATAATCGGTCCTCTATTTCAGATAGTTGAAGTTATAATACCATGCAATTGTTGGTTTCATCAGTATGTTTTTAGTAAATTTTGATTTTATCTATTCTCTAATTCTAACATATGGTTTATGACAGAAAATAAATTGAATACTGAGTTCATATAAACTTCTTAACAAGCCATTTTGGAAAGAAAAAAAACATTAGAAGTTAATGACTATGAGCTTCTTAATCAATAACTTGTAGTACAAGTTTTAATTTGCTTATGAATCTTAACTTTTTTAGAAGCTCTCTCATTTAGTTTCTCCAGAAAAAAATTATAAGCTTGTAAGGTCTTTTCTGAGTGAAGAACCTAAAAGTGATTTTAATTGAGAAGCTTATTCAAATCAGTGAGAACATTTATAAGGACTTTTCTCTAATATTGCTCCTATCACATGACTCGAGAATAGTTATAACAAGTCAGTATAACATACCAGCATTTTGAAAGATGGTACTGGAATAAAAAAGAACACCATTTATCCCAGAAAGCTGTTGCAAAACAAGCAGGCCAATTCCGATCTACCAAGTACATAAGTCAGAGTTAGTATAAGCTAGTTAGGCTCTTATGGTCATCGTTATTAAATCCAACTGTATAAGGTATATGGATTGAGACTAATGCTTCTATAAAATTAATATACCATTAAAGGAAGCCAATATCTTCTTTGCTTGAGTTCTGAAAATCGAACGGTAGTTCTTCTATTTGCCGATGCAACAGCGGTCTGAATGAAATACACATTAAATGGTAACAAAAATTTAGACATTATGAAATATGACTATATCAGGGGACATGCAATGCAAAAATGAAAAAATGAATGTTAATTATCACCTTAATTTCATTAACTTCAACCGAAATATCAGTTTCGAAACCTCTAAGCACTTGCAAGGAATTTTCAAATTCTTCTGTCATGCCCATTTTTGCCTGTATTCATAAAACGAAGTTAAATTTTTTTCACGTTATATTGAATCTTCAATAACAATTGAGAATACTGATAAACAAAGCTTACTAGCCATCTTGGAGACTCAGGAATGAAGAATAAACCAGGTATCAATAATGTGCAGGGTATAATTCCTGCAAGAGTAGGACATAAAGTTGCTTAGTGTGTAACTTTTCTCACATATCATTTAGTAAACTTTATGTAGTAATGCTGAAATAACATAATGCAATCCTTATTGTATAGTTTTATATGCTATTACCTAAAATTGCAAGGAATCTCCATTCAACAAAAAGTCCTAGCAGATAAGCCAGCATAATTCCAAGGGTGACAGAAAGCTATGCAGAAAACAAAAATTCAAAATAAAGCTCACTAATCTAGGAAGTGATAATTTATACAAATGTAACACCAAAATAGCAATTTAACTCTAATTGATGGTATTTACCAACCTGGTTAACTGAAACCAGACTTCCTCTCAAGTTTTGAGGTGATATTTCGGCTATATACACCGGCACCTATATGAATTAATTCGAAAACTCAATTATTGTCTTCTCATAAATCACACACTAGCAAAAGTGAAAACGATTGGAAATTACCGTGTAAGATATTATTCCGACGCCAAATCCTTCCAACAACCTTCCCATATAGAGAAAAGAAGAATCCTGGAAGATGCAAATATTGTTATGTTATTAATTGAAGTAACACTAATAGTCGTTTTATCACCGTAGGGATTTGAACTCGGTCCCTTGAGGGTATAAGGTCAAACTCTTACCACTAAGACATCTCGTGTACAAATATAAAACATGTTAAGAAGACCAAACTCGGGAAAATAAGAACTAATTAATAAATTGAGCAAAAATCAAAATGATCCAAACTCACATTTGCAAATGAGATCATCAACCAACCGATAATATTGGGAATGGATGCAATCATCAAAGACTGCAATTTTAGATAACAATGAATTTGGTAATTAGTCTTAGCCATAAAAAATCTAAGTAAAGGAAAAATACATATTTACATATACAATGTAATACATGAAAAGAAGAAAAGGAGTTACCCCTTTGCGCCCCATATACTCAGCAATTTGACCACTAGCTATTGCTCCAACCATAGCACCCACATTGGACAAAGAACCAAACAAAGAGAACTTGCCAATAAAACATAATAAAAACAAATGAGGATATTAAAAAAAATATTGAAAATCAAGGAAATGGAATCATATCAACTAGACATGTAATTGTGAGAACATTAGTCAAACATAATTTTGAATTGAATTAATTTATATAATGTAAAACTTAGTGTAAATTTTCCAATCCAAGATTAAATCGAATAATTCTTGGGTGGACACAAGAATTTGGTCACTCTATTTGGTCGCACACACAAATAAGTTCACATGTTATAATCATTTGAAAATTAATTATTATTTAATTATTATTTTTTCTACTTTTTCCTTTTTATTTGTGTGTGACCAAATGGAGGGTCCAAATCCTTGTGTCCACCCAAGAGTTGTTATGCTAAATCTACTTTTTGTCGCATAAAGTCAAACCTTGTGTAAAATTTTCAAACCAATAGGTATAGTCAAAAATAATTTTAGGTGGTAACATCCAAAAACATATGTAATTTTAATGAAATCATCTTTGACAATGTCAACAAAATCATTTGTGATGGCTAAACCAACTCATCATTTTTCTCATTTATGATCATCATATATAATTGTCATACCTCAGAGACTGAGAGGCCAAGATCAGTGATAATAGCTGATTGTGTTGGTGAAGTATACCCTGCCTGCAATAAATGATCATAATTCATACATACATACATACAATGATTAAAATGAGCAAAAGGAAAAGAAAAAAGAATATATATATATTTGATACATACTGTAAAACCAAACTGAATAGGACCCAAAGCAACAATGAGAACACAAGCAATGACAGAGATGGAAGAGTCACGAATGGCTTGAGTTGACCCAAACAAACTTGATTGTCTTCTTCCATTGATTTTGAACCAACTTCCTGTGTGTAGAAATGGCTTCTTAAGATCCCTTCCTTCTTCATTGTCTTGCCTCAAACTACTCATGCTTGATTCCTAGCAACCTTAGAATTTTCTTCTATCTATGATAACTTGTTAACACAAATTATGAAGAAGACAACCAAAGAGAGAGAAAAAGTGTCTGACATATAATATCATATGATATGCTTATTATATGGTTTGGTCTTAATGTTTTAATAATAATATTCAAAAAAAAGCACGTCTTATTAGATATATTATTACAGCTATTGCTTATAAGAAAAGTACAAAAAAATATTATTAATACAATCTGTATAAATATATATACTTAGATATGGTTACTTAACTTAATCAAAAAAAGATATGCTTACTTAACGTGGCTACACATATCATATTAGTTCATCGTTATCCATTTTCTGATAATTCATAGAGCAATTTCCTTAAATGAATACACTTATAAATAGACATTACAAGTTATAAAAAGAAGTAAGCATGTGTTAAAGTTTTCTATTTTTACTTCATTGTATTAAGTTTTATTCAACTTATGTGTAAAAATATATTCTACAGTAAGATTGTTGTTATTATTTTCAATATTACTCCCTCGGTCCTAAATTATATGTGGCTTTTAGTATTAGGTTTTTGTTGTAAAAATAATGCTAGGATGGTCAATTAAAAACTTATAATCCAAATTTGAAAAGAAAAATAAAGTAAAACTTATCCAAATTTCAAAAAAGATCCTAAAAAATACTTTCAAATTTAGATTTGATTTCAGTATTCACTTTTTCTTAATGACCCCTTGACCAACCAAATGTGATGTGATTAATTGCAATTAACCTCTATTTGGTAAAAGAAAAAAATGGATAACCGATGAACTATTAACTCATAGTAGATGAGTTTATAGTTGATACCGGATAAGTTAATTGATTGAACTTGTATTCGTTAAAACTAGTGGTTAAACTGACTGATGGTTAAAATATGAAATGACACAAAAATATATTTAATTGTTACTTTTTTCAATAAGATATGAAGGGTAAAACAGAAGGGGGAAATGATAAGATATAGGTTCGAATCCTATTTGAAGTAGCTTATTAAAAAACACTATAAAACTAGTAAAAAAAATTATAGACTCGTGAGAAAAAAATTGTTACATATAAGTCTTTTTTTTTTTATAAGGCAAGAGTCCAAAGACATAAAAAACGAATAGAAAACAGTCCAAAAGATGGAATGTCTTACAAATTCCAGTCTATGTTAGAGGTACTCATATATATTATTAAAAAAAGGAAAAAATAAATACAAAAAAGAACTGGGGGACATAAACCTAACCCAGTCAATCCACACAAAGTGTATGTCAACCCAAACGGGTAATACAAAGAAATAAAAACAACACCGGTGGATGTCTAACAGGCGGTGTATGGACAAACCGTCAACACAGAATGAATCCAAGAACCAACAACTCCTTGCGACAGCAACAAGCCTAACGTCTCTTTCGAGCCAAACAGTCCAACATCAGGTAGACCAATGAGGATTTTGAAACCACATCCAAGTTGTATAGAGCCAAACTTCATGAAGGTGAGAGATTCTACCGTCAACACGGATACAAAACCCCAAGCCTACAACCCATTATCCTGCGACGGAAAGTTTCATGGCCATTTCTAGCCAAATCCAATAGAAAGCAACTCAAAACCAATTGAAGCCAGATCGAGGGATGGTCATCAATGGGTCTGAGCACCACGAGCACCGCCAACACGGTAACTCCCGCACTCACCATTCGCAGCAACAACGGACAACAAGTGCATGACCATTTCTAGCCTAGAAGACCTGTTACGAAGCATGTATATGATCTTGGAGGAGCAATACAACGCTGAGCGTGCCAAACCACCGAAACACACAAGTGGTACGATCAACACACGACATCGACCCACCACCGCGACGGAGCCAACACACGTCATCGACCCCAACAACGTTGAACAGAACCTAACCACCGCGACAGAGCCAACAGTGATTTTAAAATACCAGACCCGGATCGAAACCGAGATGACCCAAATCGAAACCGAGATGAATTTTAAAACGAAACCGTCGAATCTTCGTGGAGACAGATCCGATTTTGAAACACAGACGAAACGACGATGGAGGAACAACACACCCACGCCGTTATAACACCCTACCTCAGAAGCTACAACCACTAAAACAAACAGAAACGACCGCCGCTGGAAGAGCAGCAATCGACCCAAGAAAGGAGATATGCGGCGGCTCCAACGGAACAAGGATGGTGCGGAGCAAGAACCCGTCGCACGACCACCTACCGGAGTTACATGGTGGAAAGGGTTTGGATGAAAGGGTTAGATGCGGCGCAAAGAGAAGTCAGAGAATAGAGGGTGCGATAGTATCAATATAGTCTTTGATCATAAAAAAAATATTTCACAACAAACTTTTCAAGGTACTTTAGAATTCCAAAACCCTCCACATATATATAAGTCATAAAACATCCATTATAAATTTTGAATTTCGTCTTGCCGAACAGAGCCTTAAATATTTTAAATATTTGTTTTCACATACTAATAAAAAATTTAAACTTTCATTAGTTGTCACATGCTAATAAATATTTTAAACTTTCATTAGTTTTATTCTAACCATTAAATTTTATGCAATGACAAAGCATCACTAAAATTGTAAGATGTTTGTTAAAATCAACTAGATTTTTCACCCGTGCTCTGCACATGTTTATTGTAAAGGGATTGACATACGAATAATAAAATGCAATATATAACTGGTGGTAACGGTGAAAAAATAATACGTGATAATTCATAGTAGACAAAATAAACACTTCATAAAATGTATGAAATTTGAAAATTTTATAAAAGAAAATTTGGTAATCCTATCAATAATTCGGTAAAAGAAATATGAAATTTTTAGTACATTGGCATGTAGTTTCATCACACATTACGAAATACTTCCTCATATACGACGTTAGACGTTACATTGGTATATTCACCATCTTCATCAGTGATCAATATCTTTAGTCCTTCTCTGGATGTAACTCTTGAAATAGCAACATGCAACTGTCAGTGAGAAAATACAGGTGTTGGTAGATATACACCAACATGTTTAAGCGATTGCCCTTGACTTTTGTTAATTGTCATTGCAAATGATACAGTCAAAGGAAATTGTC
>Ga0315915_1010282_pt1 | contig 10424 bp, 8 predicted proteins | sample MpolbnodulesMG_FD_207738 | JGI IMG/M metagenome (GOLD analysis project Ga0315915, IMG submission 207738) | Medicago polymorpha root nodule microbial communities from Los Angeles, California, United States - branched nodules | ecosystem: Host-associated > Plants > Roots > Nodule | place: USA... | reverse complement strand
GTGATCGCTACTCTCGCGGTGGTGGTGCTGATAGCGGTCGAAACTGGAGGGAATAGTAAATTAGGTCTTCAGTTTGGTGCTTTATGATTATGAATGTTGTCATGTTAATTAGTTTGATCTAGTCGGTTGAATTTAGTGTTTTGGCTATGGTATTTGTTCTGTCATGGTTTAGTTTTGCTTTGTCGTGTTTTTGGTCCTGAATCTGGTTTTGTATAAACTATTGATTGAAAAGGATAATGAAAAATTGGATTCAACAAATTATATTTTGTCGTTTAGTTATGGTTTTACTCTTAATTTTGCGTTGATTTTTAATTGATATAATACGCAAGGGTATTATTGCTCCTCGGCAACAAAAACAGAAAAATAATGCAAAAATCGTTGGGAAAATACGATGATATTTGATGACATGTCAAAGGATAATGATAAATATTTTCTTTGACCGAGATAATGATAAATCTTGAGAAAAAAGAATGATAATAATATGAAAATGAAAACATTTTATATTCAAATTAATTGGTAGAATACAAAAAATTAAAAGATTTATAAAAAAAACGTAAGCTATTCTCACTTTCCTATCATAATAAACACCACACGAAATACATTAATAATAAAGAAATACAAATAATACACTTAAAAAAATAATTGTAATAGTCTATTGTACTATTTTTTTTAAAAAAATTCTTGATTTTTTTAAATAAACTATGACTCTAAATTAAATAAAATAAAATGTTTGAAAACTTTAATTGACAAAATTCAATTCATAAAATTTAAAAACGTTAATTGACAAAATTCAATTCTCTCTGAAGTTAGTATAGGTGAGTTAATTTTGTTTTGCATTCGTTCTGTAAAAAAGAGAATAAACTTTGGCAATAAAAAGTTAGATAATGTTAGCACGGTGACATCAAAAATGTCACAACTATTGGTCTATAAATTTACACCGTTGATACAAATATTCAATGATACCAATGGCCAAGATTTTGGATGGACAACTTGTTGCTCAACTGCTGAAGTGTGATGACCGTCCAACATGGGATTATATTGGAGTAAACCAGTAATAGTCATTTTAATCTTTAAGTGTGTAACTAGAAGGCGTAAATAGTTTTTGATAGTGTATGATCTTAGTCAAAATAGTCGTTAAAATGTTTCGTTAACATCGTTATATTAATTTGTCGATATACTTACTTATTGTCCAAATTAATCCTTATAAATACTTAATTACTGTCATGTCAATTATGTACGAATAGAGTTAATGTAAGTGTTGAGGGTTATTTCAGTGTCAGACTATTTTGACTAACGAAATGCACAATTAGAGATTATTTTAGAATTTTGATACAATAAGTGACTATTATAACTACTTATTACATATTCATGGATCAAAGTGACTATTATCTTGATTATATTTTAATTTACATCAAACTCGAGCAAAATTAAGGTCATGGTTAACCTTATTTATTTTGTCTTAGAAATAAAAATCAAGCATTCAAGTAAAATCTTTCCAGAACTATTTCATCGGGGAATAACATTTGGGTTCTAATTAATGTTATTTTTAGAGATATTTGTATAATTGTTTATAGCGGGTTAGGGGCTAATACATACATACTTTCACTCCCAAAAAAATATAATACACTACCAAAAAAAAAAGCTAATACATACTTTAATAAACACATCCGTTTTTTTTTTGGTAAATTAATAAACACATACATGATGCAATGTGTAGCGATCCAGATCCAAATTCAAATTCACAATCAAATCATTGAGTTGTAACAAGAAGGACAAGGATATATCTCTCTTATTATATGATGTGAATCCAAGATGAAGGTTCAAGAATAAAAATCTTTTCCATGATTCAATTCAACTTTTCCAATTTTTTTATTTTAAGAATTAACCTAAAAACACAAATCAAGAAACAGTAGAAATTGAAACTTAGTGAATCATACTAGAAGATGAAATAGAGATGAATGATCGCTAATTTCATGAGGAAGATAAGATAAAAAATAAAATCGTCACAAGTGATATGAAAAGCCCCTTAAAAAAATTCACATGGTTCACTTAAGATTTTAGGTTTGATTTTCTTCGATACCAATTTCGATGAACTAATTTGAATTTATTTTAAAAAAAAACACACATGATTCGACCAAGAATCATAGGAAGGATATTCTCTACCTCACATACAAATATCAAACTTGCAAATTTATTATCATAAAAAACTAACTACAAGACCGTCTAAAAGATATATTTATGGGTGCAAGCTGAATGCTAAACACGCCTCCTATATTACTTAAACTAACCTATGAGCTCATATTACACATAGGACTTCTAAAAAAAACTAAAACTATCCAAACTACAAAAATATTCAACTAAAAAAATATAAAAGCCGACAATTTTTATTATCACATTCTCTAATCGTGTATTTGAGGAGTTACATTTACGTGACTGTGTATTTGATAACTTTGTCTCTATCTCTCCCTTAACTAGTAATTCTTTCTCATCAAAATAAATTATTTTAGTCATTTATATATCACTCTCATCTAAAATACACTAAATCACCAAATCTCAAAGTCATCCAAATATTTCCATATTTAAGCTTGGAGTAATCACTCCCCGCATCTTTAAAAGAACTCGTCCACTGTCTAAACTCATCATCACCAATATCAAACAAAGTCAAGTCACATACACCAGGACCAAATAATAAAATAGAGAAATGAGCCATATGAATAATTTGGTCAATGCATGTGTTAAGTGAGTCAATAATGGCTCTAAAAGTAGAAAAAGAAAAGGTTTAAAATCATACCGTTAGGACATGACAAATCATACCTACCGTTAGCTTAAAACATGTTTTTAGTAAGAGTATCTACAACGGTAGTTCATTAATAGGAATTCCTTTAATGAACCACACGTGTACATATAACTTATTTATAATTTTTTAATGAAAGTAACTATTAAAGACTCAATGACTCCAATGACAATATACTAATAAAGACTTCAATGAAAAACACTATTTCAAATAGATGAATTTCACAAAGTCCAAAATAATATAAATTTGAAGGAACAACAATAGAATTGCGATAACGATCTATTTCCAAGAATGTCTCGGCTTTTACAAATATTTTAGAGTCATTAACAACTTTGCATCCTTCTGTGAAAATATCCATCAAATTAAGTTGTTCAAGACTAAAATCACAAGGACTTTCCTATTTTAAAAGTAACCGATGAGTATATTACAAGCTAAGCCTCTCAACAAATGAAATCATAAAACCAACAAAGTGGAGAAAATAGTTTGTAAGATAGAAGATAGAGCATTTTAAACAAGAACGAAACCAAAAGGAGTGTCTTTATAGGCATGGAATGCCATGTGGTCTTCCTTGTGATCAAAATTATTCAATTCCAAACAATATGCTCCATTTTCCCTATTTTTTTTGTTGAAGGAAACAACACCCACAAATTCCTAGAAGAAACAATCAATAAAACTAGACAAAACAATAGGATTATAGTCAAACAAAATTTATAATAAGGTGGTGAACACATTAATTGTCTAGCAAGTAAAGTTCTCTTGACCCCTTTTTCTCTCAAGAACAATCTCTCCACTCTTATCCTCTCGACTATTGGTTTTTGTTTTCCCTCGTTTAGTTTTCCGTCAACTTTGGGAAATTCTTCACTTCCACTCGCTCTTTTTTTTTTTTTTTACACATTTCTCATATTTCTAGCCCTCTTTTAAGTTTAAGAGCTTTTTGATTCTTGCACACTTCTTGTGAACTAAGAGGGGAAAGAACAATTTTGTGTGTGTTGCGAACAAAATTGAATTACACACACAAAATTGAATTTGTTAGTGAAGCCATCATGGTGGACTTCTCTATCAAATTGCCATGGTCTACCAAGTAAAATGTGGCCGGTTTTCATTGGTACGACATCACATAAACTTTCCTCATGATATTTATGAATGCTATATTTAACTAGCACTTGTTTATCAGCAAAAATTTCTTCACTCTCTCTTAACCATTGAAGTTTGTAGGGTCTAGGATGGGAAGTTATGTTAAGATTTAGTTTTGTAACTAGTTGTGTACCGGCTACATTAGTGCAACTATCACCGGAGGTGCTTGCGCTGCGGTTTGATACATTTTGAGGATAAAAGTCACCTAAACTGCAAGATAAAAAAATGTGGTTTGGTATGGTTCATATGACTTTGTTTTTAACATCAAAATCAAGTTAAAAGGTTAAAGCACGGCATTTTTCCGGCAATGTTTTAAATTCCATCCAACGTTATAATTACATTTTCATCCAATAATGTATCCAACAACATAAAACAAATTAAAAATTTAGACAAAAAGTAATCATATTTAATTTTGTAAGAATTGCAAAAGATTAAGATTGCATCTTTTTCTAAAAGCTCAAGGAGTAATTAAATACATTTTTAAAATAAAAAGTAAAGAAGAAACATAACAAGAGAAAAACCGTAAACCGAATCAAACAATGCAGATGAATAAAAGAATGATTCAAATACATCCGAATCAAATGCGATTTTTTGTAGTTTCAATTTAGGTTGATTTAGTTTACGATTTTTCTATTGAGTTGATTCAATTTTGAATTCTCGTAACTATCACAATCATTATCAAAGAACAACATTTTCTTTGAACTAGACACCTATTTTTAAAAAATATTCTCTCTTTTTGTGAGGAGTCATCTTTATTCATGTGAACTCCCAACAATCTCCTTACCATAAGGCTTTTTTTGGATTGACAGAATATAACAGATCAGAGCGGAATGGAATGAAACAAATAACTACAATGGAATGGAATTTAATGAGTACAATCAACACGAAATCTAGAACTACAATCACGAAATTGAGGAAACAATTTGTATTTTATTTTGTGAAAAATTGAAAGAAAAAAAAATCATGGTTATGGCTCAATAATCCCTGGACCGACATATCCTATTTTCTACAAGTACAATACCAATTGATGTGAACCCATTCAAATCCTCGTAGATGCACAATTGGACTATGCATTAGCTCTTTACAACTGGGTTGCTTCCCTTAATAAAAAATAGACCACGATGTTGAAAAAATCAACATTGAATGCAATTATACAAAAAAGACAATTTAATAATAGGGTTAATAGGTCTTTATCCCCTGTAATATATGTCATTTTTGGTTTTTCTCTCTGTAAAATATGTTTTTTAATTTACCATCTGTAAAATATTTTTGTTTTGATTTATCCCCGTAATAGGCCAAACAAAAACCAATTTTATTTTTTTTTTCAAAAAATTTTTCGTTTTTGTTTGGCCTATTAGGGGGTTAATAGGTCTTTATCCCCTGTAATATATGTCATTTTTGGTTTTCCCCTGTTAAATATGTTTTTTAATTTACCCCCTATAAAATATTTTTGTTTTGATTTACCCCCGTAATAGGCCAAACAAAAACCAATTATATTTTTTTTTTCAAAAAATTATCGTTTTTGTTTTGCCTATTAGGGAGTAAATCAAAACAAAAATATTTTACAGGAGGGTAAATCAAAAAAAATATTTTATAGAGGGGAAAACCGAAAATGACCTATATTACAGGGGGATAAAGACCTATTAACCCTTAATAATAATAACATATTTTTCATACAAATTTATCATTCTGACAACTTTTCTTAATACCCGTGATATTTATAAAATGGTCTTATAAAAAAGGATGAAGGGAGTTCAAGATTCATGTTCACTATTTCATATAATTACAACATATAGTCGCTTAATATAACACATTCACGACTCGGCATAAGTATACAATTACATAATCACATCTTGATAAATTATATCACAGTCATTCCACGTAAATTGATCAAGCAATCATATTATCATAACATCTTGATCCAAACTAGACTTCTAGGCACATATGAACATATTATTCACATTTTTTTAACTAAAAGTCACACACAACATGTCTTCATTCTGGGTGTCCTTAAGTTGCTCCATTGTTTTTCCCATGCCTACAAAATTACTAATTTTTTTTTTCCATCATCGTAAAAAAAATGGCATGTTTGTGTCTATAAAATTTTCTAACACATGATTTTAGTTCATATCAAATTAAAATTTGTTTAATTATCCTTCAACTTTAGAATTTTTGAATGACTCTTTTGCAGACATGTTTAAAACATAATAAAAATTCTACCGCAAAAACTAGACCCAAAATTTTTAGGTATATATTTTTATTACTTTTCTCTTAAACTTTTGACATTTTAAAAAATTCATGTTTATTTCATTCCATTTAAAAAATTGCAACTTGTTGTAAAAGTTTTTTTTTATTAGATACTAAACATGATTGCAAAAAGCCATTCAAAAATTTAAAAATATAATTCAACAAAATGAATTTAGGAGAGACTAAAATTGCATGTTGAAATTTTTTATACAAACGCAAACAGGCCACTTTTGATTTATATTTTTTCACATTTGATTTGACGTACAAAGTCACGAGTATTAGTACCAATAATGTCCCATGTATTTTGGTAAAAACAAGCAGGAATACAGGATAATCATGCGACCCTTAAGCCTTCCACAAACTCATCTGAAACACAATTTTTTTTTGTCAATTCTTGGTTGCTAATCTCCGCACTAAGGCGTTGAATAGTTGAAACAAATCTCTATCAGCATAGGTATTAGAGAAGATCACTACATATTATGAATTGACCATATTTATGACAAGATCATTGTCTTCCACCCAAATCCCATAAGTATCTTTGAAGCTTCTTTTCTAAATGAGCTAACCTAACTTGCCTTTTTCCTTCAAGCGAATTGGATTGAACCGAACTTCTAAATTCTTCTGATGATGAATAATGGACTCGAATGTATAAAAAATTTAGTGAGAAATTCAAACTAAAATCCACGAACGAAAAACTACATCACTCACAAATTATACTAGTTTCTGAGAGAGTGTGAATAAGAAGGGAAAGGAAGAAAATATCTGAAAGAGAAAGCCCATAACGAAGATTCTCTTTTAAAAAAGCCCATAACAAAATGCAGTTAACCCATGCCGTAACCCTGGTAATATTCTGACACAACAGTAACCCCAGTTAAAACCTCGGAAAAAGGATCAAAAATATCTTCGCGGATATTTACAATCTTAACCCCACTAGTTAATCCATTCCCATCTATATATAACTCCACCTTCTTCAGTACAAAATCACAAAATATCTTCTTCTAATCTTTTTACTGTAAAATCTAGGGTTTTAGTCTTTTTCATCAATATCAATGGCTTCTGCAGATGTTGAATACCGTTGCTTCGTCGGAGGTCTTGCATGGGCCACCGATAGCGAAGCTCTCGAGAAAGCCTTCTCTCAATACGGAGAAATCATCGATTCGAAGGTCTGTTTGTGTGTGTTGCTTGCAGGCTTCGGATCGGATCTGACACGATTTTGATTCGGATTTCTATGGAAACCTTTCTGATCTGTGATCTCCGATCTGTTCTGTGTTACTCTGTTACTTGATCTCTATTATTCTGTTACTGTTACTGTATGATATTTTGTTACTCACCCCAATAGGTACGTTCATCTTCATCTTTTAATAAAAAGAAGAAGATCGATCGGTTACTATATGGTTTTTGTTTTGTTTTGTTTTGTTCTACAGTGTTAAATTTTTAGATCTGATTTTGTGTTGTTGATTTTTGTGCAGATTATCAACGATCGTGAAACTGGAAGATCAAGAGGTTTTGGATTTGTGACATTTGCTGATGAGAAATCGATGAGAGATGCGATCGAAGGGATGAACGGTCAGGATATGGATGGAAGGAACATTACTGTGAATGAAGCTCAGAGCCGTGGTAGCGGTGGAGGAGGCCGTGGTGGTGGTGGATATGGTGGAGGTGGTGGTGGTGGATATGGTGGTGGTCGCCGTGAGGGTGGTTACAACAGAGGCAGTGGTGGTGGTGGATATGGAGGAGGTGGTGGTTATGGTGGTGGTAGGGACCGTGGTTATGGAGATGATGGTGGTTCCCGCTATTCTTCACGCGGCGGTGGTGGTGGTGATGGAGGAAGCTGGAGAAGTTAGTTATGCGGATCTTAAGTATTAACTATTAATGCTTAGTTGGTATATTAGATGTTGGGATCTAGTATTGTTATGTTATGGTTTAATGTGTCTGTGCACCTCACCTATGAAAGAATGAATATGGTTCTCTGTACCTCTGAATCTGGTTGTGAAAGGATAGTGAGATATTAGTAATAACAACAAATTTCTACCAACTTTTGTTAATTTGCGTTGCTTCTTTAGATCTGATGAACTATTAAAACAACTTAATCATCAACACTCTTATTTAAGTTAATAAGAGTGAAATTAATAAAAATGTGTAATGTTGAATTTTGAACATTATAAATTCAGACATGAAAGTGTTGTTAATAAAAATAGGTAAGGATGAATTTTGAACATTTTAATTATAATTCTGATAGAAAAGCCTTTTTAAATGCCATTGTAAAAGTCTTTTAAGCTTATTAGACGAAGTGTAATGGATAAAATCATTCAACAACACAACACCACTTTTTCAATTCCTAACACTCCACTTCAATTTTCTCTTTCTTATTCAACATTCATTTAATTTTTATTTTCTCTAATGGTTTTTTCTTTGAACACTCTACCCTACCATTTTTATTTCATATTCTTATTTAATAATTTATTTATTTTTGTCTTTTTGATTACATAAGATTACAATTATCGATTGCAATTAAAAATAATACACTTAACAATTTAATTTTTTATTTTTTTTTGAAAAAACAAAATTTTGTAAAATAATTTTTATTTTCTTAAATTAAAATGCAATACAACAAACTAAACACGCAACACATAAATAACTTAAAATGCAATACACCAAACTAAGCACGCGACACACAAATAACTAAAAATGCCAGACAAGAAACTAAGCGCACAACACACAAGTAATTTATTTAGTACGATACAAATCATCTTCAATCACGAAACATTCCAAACTTTGTCCATATGTGCTTCACTAGATATGCTTGCAATTCGTGATGAACATTTGGATCATGCAACTCGGATCTAGCACGCACATGATTTGCAAAAGCATGTAACACCTCGATCGAGTATGATTGTTGTGTACTAGATCCACTTCCCTCAGATTGCCCAAAATCGGTCCAACGTTGAGTATATGTATCTCGTTCATCCTCAACAATCATATTATGTAATATGATGCATGACCTCATAAAGATACCCAAATTGACTATGTCCCACAAGCGAGTTGGTTCACAGATAATTTTAAATCGAGCTTGAAGCACTTCAAAAGCACGTTCGATGTCCTTCCAACATCCCTCCTGATGTTTTGCAAATAACTTATCGGGTTCACTTTGAGGAAGTCTAATCGATTTGACGAAAGTTTGATAAGAAGGGTAGATATCATCAACTAGATAGTATGCCATATTATAGGGACGTTGGTTCACAAAGTAATTCAATCGACGATCTACTGTGTGACCGGTCTAGAACGTTTATATCGTTCAACGTTCCCGGACATCCAAAAAAGGCGTGTCAGATCCATAGATCATGAGATGCAACTGCTTCAAGAATAACTGTGGTGGTTCCCTTATCCCCCCCGGTAAATTGACCTTCCCATGCTTTAGGACAATTTTTCCACTCCTAATGCATGCAGTCAATACTCCCGATCATACCCGAGAAACCCCGCATTTCACTAACATGTAATATTCTTTGCAGGTCATCTTGGGTTGGTGCTCTCAGGTACACTTGCTCATACAATAGTATGATTCCTTTGCAGAATCTACGTAAACACTCCAATGTTGTACTACTTCCTATTTTGATGTATCCATCGACCGCATTTGCTGCCACACCATATGCTAACATTTGCATTGTTGTGGTACATTTTGCTAAGGGTGATATACCTTCTTTATTGGCTGCATCAACTTGCTGGGTGAAGTAGTTATCACTACTTGAAAGGTCTCCAACGATTCGAAGGAAAGCGTATTTTTGCATACGGTACTGACGACGAAACATTGCATCGTCATATGTAGGTTCATTGGCAAAGTAGTCGTCAATTAGTCTTTGATTTGCCGCTGCATGATCTCTATTGAAATATTCGCTACTACGAGATGCACTATCTTCCTATATTTTTTCTCGACGCTGAATAAATCGGTTGACGATATAAGTGTCTTCAATATCACGTTTTTGTTTGTAGGCTTCGATATCAAAAGGATTCATTGATAGTTTTTTGGAAATAGATTGAATAGTTTTTTGTGATATTGGAAGTAGATATAAATGAGATTTGTGAAATTGTAAGTAGATATGAATGAGACTTGTGAAATTGAAAGTAGATATAAGTCCCTATATATAAGTACATTGTAATGCTTCATCCTCCAGTTCAGACCATTGTCTACGATCTCTCTTTCGCTTCTTGGTTTGTTGCATGTTGTTCTCAGATTCCATTCCTATGATATTAC
>Ga0315915_1010281_pt1 | contig 10424 bp, 3 predicted proteins | sample MpolbnodulesMG_FD_207738 | JGI IMG/M metagenome (GOLD analysis project Ga0315915, IMG submission 207738) | Medicago polymorpha root nodule microbial communities from Los Angeles, California, United States - branched nodules | ecosystem: Host-associated > Plants > Roots > Nodule | place: USA... | reverse complement strand
AGGATTGAAGGTTGCGAAGTGAAGAAGTTGAAAGGCAAGGAGATACCTCTTGTGAAAGTCGTTTGGGGAGGAGCGACTGGTGAAAGTTTAACGTGGGAGTTGGAAAGTAAGATGCTGGAGTCTTATCCATAGTTGTTTGCTTGAGGTACATTTTCGAGGACGAAAATTTTATAAGTTGGGGAGAGTTGTAACGCCCTATTTATTTCTTTATTTATTTTAGTCGAGTTTAGAGTCTTTTATATGATTTATGTTGATTTACGTTGATTTATGTTGATAAGTGATATGTTGTGTGTATTAATATTTTATTAAGTGGCTTTATTTTATTATTTAGTAGGATGGGTCGGAATTAAAATAATAAGACTTGTAGAGGGGCTGAATTAGAATTTAAGTAGAATTAGGTGGTGTTAAGTAGAAAATATGTTGAGTATATAAAGAAAAACAAGAGACAGACACAAATTAGGTTTTACAGAAGTCTTTGGGAGAAAGAGGAGAAGAGGAGAACCAAGAGAAGAGAGAACCTGTAGAGTCTTGCAATCACCAATCTAAGGTAAGGGTGGGAGTAATATTCTCTAATCTTAGGTGGTATAATTCTGAAATTGAATTTAACATGTAGTTTTGTTGTTGTTCATGTGAATTTGAGAATTAGGGTTAAGAACCAGATTTGATGGTAGAACTTGTAGAATTGGATGTTAAGGGTGTAGAAAGTCTGTAGAATTCATAGATAAATGATGTTCAGGTTGTAGAATGATCATAGGTTGAGTTTCCTATCAATTTTGGGATTGAGTTGGATGAAAATCGGGTTTTTGGGGTTAAAAATCGCACTTCCCGACAGATTACTGGCATAACTCGCCACGGCGAGTAAGTCTGCTTGCCACGGCGAACTATGTGTAACAAAGAGCAGTGTTTGCTCACCACCCACTCGCCACGGCGAGTAATTGTGTAACAGAGAGCAGTGTTTGCTCGCCTTTAGCTCGCCACTGCGAGTAAGTCGCCCGCGAGGCGAGTTGTTCAGTAGTTGTCCCCTTTTTTCATGATTCTTGTTTCGTTTCACACATTTCTGTTTTGAATTAGCCTTTGGTGTAGACGTGGAAGTCTTAGGTAATACTGTAAGTTTTTAAATCGCTTTGTTTTGTCAGGAATAACTTGATTGATGACTTATTATGTGAATGCATATGTTGATGAATTATTACATGAACGTTTATGTGTTGATGAATTGCTATATGAATGCGTATGTTGAATTAATATGATGTATTAGGATGTTGCTCATTGAATGAAGATTAATTATGGATTATATTGTGGAGTCATTGTTGTGTCGTTGTTTTCGTTGTCGTTGATGTTGTCAAGTCGTTGAAGTTGTACGTTGATGTTGTATAAGTTGTGAGTCCATGCATACTCATGTAAAGTTAGGGGCTCATGCCCTGTTGAATGTTAATCATTCAAACCACGTTGATTTTGAGAGCCTATGCTCTACACGTTGATATAGGAGTTGATGCTCCACACGTTGATTTTAAGAGCCATTGCTCTACACGTTGAAATGAGAGCCTATGCTCTAACACGTTGATTGGTACCACATGCATACTGCATAGTCAAGTTGTTGTTGTGTCTTTGCATTGTCGCGTCGTTGTTGAGTTGTTGTAGTTGATTTAAATGCCAAGTAGAAATAATTGAACAATATGTGAAGTATCATTATTGCTTAGTTAAAGTTGTTTATGTTGTTAAATTCCATTGATGAATTATATACTTATTATTATTGAATGTGAAATCTCACCCCTTCTGTTTGAATGTTGCCTCTACGTGGGTAACGTGCAGATATCCAGGATTAGCTGCTGATGTGAGTTGACTCTCTCGTGCGTCGTCTTAGGGTCGCGCTGAAATGTAACGGGATGGGGATATTTGTTATGTTTTCCACTGTTGCATATTACTTATGAACCATGTTGTCTTGAATTAAGATTTTCATTAATGTTGTTTACGTTGAGGCCGTAGTGCCAAAGTTGTTGAATATTGAACTAAATTTTCCGCTGCGATGTTTTGTTAAAGTGGTTTAATAAATAGTGACTTTACTCTATTTATACTTGAAATGTAGTGTGGCATTCCGTTTTACGTTGAATACTCTGATTTAAGTGTATTATTTACATTGTTGGGAAAACGGGGTGTTACATTGCATACTTGGGCCGTCATAAGGTTCTTCGTATCATAGGCTATAAGTCTTGTCTTATATTCTACATGTCATGGCGTTCAAGGGGGCCTAAGACTGCTACGTCAAGATACGATAAACGCATCAAGACCTAACTGTAACATATTCATGAAATGATCCTGAACTGGACGATCGGGGAGATACTAAGATCGTCGACAGAATATCTTCATAATCTTTTTCCTGGCATAACCTGTGCATACTTCATATTCTAACATAAACATATCATGTCATGATTCATAATTATTCATTATGTTAGAAGTTAGCGTGTAACAAACAATTATTTGAGTTGATATTACGCAATGCATCGGGTGGAGTAACACTGAATACAATCCCTTACTTGACCGATGAATTCCTAGCTAAGTTACATTGGACTCCTCTCAGTGTCGTGTGGGGCTACCTTGCAGAGCGTGTCCCGTCCCCTTGGCGTGAACCTCTTGAAATCCCCCTTGGCGTGGATCGCAAGAGACACGACACCTACATCTGGCTTAAAGTCTTGTTCATACATGATGACTTATACATAACTTACTTAAATAATCACCACGAGTCTGTAACCTACTCGTTTAGCGGTGGATCATTTCGTGCATAATCTTGATCATACATAACTTATACCTAATGTGTTTAGGTTACATAATAACATACTTATTCTAACCAACCTAAGTCGAGGCTCTAGGATTTCCCCCATTCTTAGACTTAATTTCTACCTGCATAATTCATGTTTCACTCGTATGCCATTCATCGTTGAACTTGTTAATAATTCCCATGCATTTCTATTGATAAAACTTTAAGTCTGTAATGTTTATAATCATATTATTGTTAATATTACACCCATAACACATGGAAAACAATATAACTTGATTGCATGGCAACAATTAACACAATTACAACAAATCAAAGGCATAAGGGAACTAAATTCATCTAATCATAAAACCTAACTTTCCAATTATCTCACAAAATCATACACTAACCCAAGGAATGATCTAACTAAAGAACTTTGTTGGGTATTTGTATTGGCTGCATTATTGCTAAAACAAATATCCTTGTTTTTGTTGTTGGAACCAATGTTCCAACATGAGTTTAGGGATCTCTGTAAGATGTTGGATACGATGTTCCAACATCCTAGAACGGTTCAGTGTGCCTGGGTTCATGCCTACTTGTACGCGCGCCCTTTATTATTTAAGGAAACAATATTTCCTTATCTTATTGACCAAGCAACGCGCATATCTTTACAGAATCGGTTGTGGAATATTTCTAAAGTAGTATTTATATTTTAGGAAATATTTGTTATTGGTTGGAACGATCCTATAAATGTTCCGACATTTTAGGACATTCCATATTTGTTACTGATTCTTGTTTTGTAGATTAGCTGAACCGATCTGCTTTGTGCTGAAGCCCAACTAAAATATTTAGCCCAAGCTGCTTTAGTATATAAGGGAGACTTCAAGATCTAATTGATTATTCAAGCCGTCATTCTAAAAAGTTTAGATTTTTAGGGTTTTGAGTCTACATGTGCTCTACTCTTGTATCGTTTGTGATGCAAGTTTAGGACCTTTTTGTGAGCCTTTCTTGTGTCGTTTGTGATACATGCTAAGGACTGTGTGGTGAGTTTGATACTCATTTGTACTACACCGAAGTTTTGAAACAAGGTGTTAGTTGTTTGTTTGAAGGTAACTTCATCTTTGAGTTTGTGTTTAGGTCTGATAGGTCATAGGGGCTGTGACTGACCATTAGGATAGTGAGATGGGATCTCAGATTTAGGAGTTCCTAAGTTGAAGTCTATACAGGTAGGTCCTAGGTCTTTAGTGTAAACGAGGAGTTTGCTGAGAGCTATAGAATAAGGACTACACTAGTGGATTTCCTTCCTAGCTTGGTAGCCCCCAGAGTAGGTGTGTTTGTCACCGAACTGGGTCAACAAACTCACTATGTTCTTTACTTTCTTGTCATTTATTTTCTTGTTTTTATTTCTATTTACTTCGTGATGTTGGAACATTGAACGGAACATTGGAAACGTTAAAACATCTTACATAACATTTTAAAACAAGTGCGCTAGAATTTCAAACTCACATGCAAGATTCAGAGATTGGTTCCAAGCTTCCAAGTTTTAACACCAAAATCCTAATCCTTGCTTCTCTTGAAATGATGATCTTGGTGAGTGAAGGATGAGCCAAAAAGGACACTAGTTGCATGAATCATATTAGAATCATCTCTTGTTTAAGATTCTACTAAGGATTGAGTGTTGTAAAGCTTGAGTAGAGGGAGAGAAGGAAGGGGACGAAAGTCTAGTGAGAGGGGAGAGCACAAAATCTGAATTTCTACTTCTAGAGAGAGAAGTTCAATGGCAAGAATGAAGAATTTGGGACAAGATTTACTTATATAGTCCTTAAGTACAAGTACCAAATTGCCCTTTGTCTTGAACGTGTCTAACTCGATACTGCATGATTATACCATTTGTTATTTCATCGTCCAATGACATTCTCCTTTTGACACATTCGACTGGTAAAACTTTTGTAGTTGATGAGCGGGATATTACACTCTAGCCCCCTTAACAAATTTCGTCTTCGAAATTTAGATTTTCCTTACAAACCATTGCGGTTAACGCTTAACATCTCTATTTCTTGCTCCCATATAACATGTCACCAAATGGATTCTTACGATTGGCCTTTGCAACAGGAAAATTTCTTACCTCTGAAATAATTGACACTGCAATTTTCTAATGAATCCGACTCCGGCTGAACTTTTAGTCTGACTTGGCCCTGAGGTATAGGAATTTACTGATTTATAAGGATCCAGAATATACTTGCTTAACCGAAACTTGAATCATGTCATATATTCCTACTACAACCGAACATGCCCATCTGTCAAACCATCAAAATAGTACACTTAAGTACCTAAATCGATCCATATAAGGTAAACATAACTTCTTGCTTAGGTGTAGTTTGTAAGAACACGTGACTTACCTCGTTGAACTGCAAAGGTTTCTCCATTTCCTATACATACATAGCTTGTTTAACGTGTAGATGCCGATTCTATCCTTCCTGGAAACCTTAGAGACATACAATCCTTGGCGAATATTCTTAACTAACATTTCTATCTGGTCTCGACGACATGTTCCTTATTACAATCTGACTTGAGTTGGTGCGCCTGGCATCAACACAATACACCTTTATTCTGCATACTCTTACAATCTGTCTTAGGTCTCTGGCACTTGATTATACCCTTATTAGATCTCCGGATATCCCATATGGTCTCCCAATAATTTAGTTGTTGATTTTGATTATGTTAGGTTTCTCCAACAAATCCAACTTCGGGTGATTCACCATGATGCGGTTAGCTTCTCGAACCATCTCATAAGGGTTAGCATACTACCCACAATCGAACATGTGTACTCATACTCTCAAGTGTCACACCTTGCTAAATAATGACAATACTTGCTTCGTATTTTTATTTCAAGGAAGTCTCAAAATGTTAGCATACGAGTTCTTGGAACGAGGAGGTATATATTTTAAAAAGACTCTGCGAAACCGAGCCCATAACGGCACTGCAGAACCACAGGACGAGCCAACACATTTTTGAAAATCCGTGCTACTCGCCCTAAGCTCGCTCTTGGCGAGTTGGCTCTGGAGTTGAATGCTTTAGCGCGTTCTTTCAGTTCTAAAAATGCAGAATTCGTGTTTGATATCATAATCCTCAAGTCCAAGTTCCCCTATGCAGACCTTATTTCTAATGTTCATGGAATCTCTAGAAAACAATATTATAGCAAGTACTAACATCATTAACAAGTGCAGCATAAAGAGTATGAATTACAACGTGCTGAACTTAGGAAATATACTTCCCTTCATCGTAACACTCACAACTTCAAAAGTGGATTCTTCCGTGTTCCTCTATATCTTACACACCTATCTTAGACATACATAATTGCATAACATAGATCTCGAAGGATTTTTAATCCGCATGCTGACATCTTTTCCCTCCACTTCAAAAGTACTGAACTTGAACCGTTAGAACCTCACATCTAGGTAAGAATCCGCTCACTACCAATTTTATTCCGAGTAGTGTTGTTCCATTTCGGATATTTACTACTACGCTTGGTGTATCGATTGCTACTCCGAGTCATAAGAAAACCTTCTGGGTACCACCTTCATTTCCTTTGCCTCACGCAGAACTCTTTCATATCCGACTGATAAATCCTGTGTATACTCAAGGTCACCGAACTGAACAACCCAATTACCATACTAGAGGCGATTTCAAACTCCATTGACTTATTTAGGTAAGGATACATCAGTCACACTCTTGCTACGTCATTCCAATCACTTGGGTCTAATCATTGTTGAATTCAATGAGTTTGAAAATTATCATTCGTCTCCTACGATTCCTCACTGTACACGGTTACTTGCTTGGTCTCACGCCACTTATCATACCTCATAGAAATTATGTTCCAAGGTGCATGGCTTTGCGGATTCTGTAAATTCCTTACTGATCAATCTTCGCTGCGCTACTCTGATTCATAAATATTAATCCGTTTAGACTTGTAGAAAACACAATCTCACTGCTGCATAATCTTTTCCGTTCCCATTATATCCTTGGAGTCTACATGTCGCGAACAGGGGCTAGTTTACTCTTCTCACTGCTTCATGAGGTTAATTCGCATGATCGACGTATCACATACTCGTACCGCTTTCCTTTTGAATCGGCACTACATGCTTGAGGGTTGAATTCACTTGCATCCTTCCATTCTGACATAGTGGTATACACACTTAAGATTCCTTCCGAGCACTTCGAATTATAGAGCATAACATGTACACATTCATGTCCTCGCGTACTATGCTTTGCTTAATCATGCCAATACTTGCTCGTCGACTTTTCCTTAAAGAAAGCTTCATGATACTAGCACACAGGTCATTGGTGTTGAGGGTTTCTCATTATATATATATATAAAAGATAAATACAGTGAATCTGGGCCCCGGACGTTACTACAGAACCACAGAACGAGTCGACAACACAATTGTACTGTCAAATCTTGCTCCAGGCGAGTTCAGCCCCCTTTAAGCGAGTTGTGATAGACCAGGACCTACAGGATTCGTATTTAGTTCAGAACACCAACTCCAATCACCCATATGCATGTGTAAATTTTAAACCCACGTAAACTTTATGATCCATCCTCATGACGAGTATTAGCAACTTAATTTAGCAAAACATAGATTCGAGGAAGAACTATAACTCCACAAAACCTGGGAAATTCTGTTATCTCACATAACAATCTTCATCACTCTAAGGCCCCGATTATCTTTTAACAAGTCCTCGTTCTTGACTTTAAGTTGAATTAACTTAACTCCAACCATTTATTAGATCATTAAACCTCGTTAGTTTATTATTCCTTCTTTAATCCGTAACAACGGGGTATAACGTCTCGTCCCAATACTCTGCAATGATTCTTGATCCGAACACTCACTTCCTCATCTTAGGTTTCTCTTCATTCTGAAACATGAACTCTGCGTTCAAGGGCATGGCTTTACCCTGCATTACACTTCTGTTCCTTAACAACGGCTCTTGCTTGGAGCTTCAGATCAATCCTTGGACAATCTTGATCCTTCACTTTCCGCTTACGAGGTACCGTTCAACAGCGCGTCCAACACTATTGGGGTACTCTATCTTATTCTTAACATTTCTGTATTCCGGAGGAACCCATCTTCAACTTCTCTATCTACCGGCCACCTTTTGGCACGAGTAGTTCCTTACCGTTACTTGCTCTGAGTCCTTACTTCCTAGTCCGTCTCCATCTCATACTTTGTTCCTCCTATGTCCTATTCAGCTCTCAGACATCCGTCCTAACTGTCATATGCAAGATTGAGTTGATCAGGCTCAGCTAGCAACGACACTTAGAATGAATATCTGGAACCCAATGGTCCCACTACTTTAGTTGAAATCTAATGACCCATCACACGATCTGAATCGACCTGCTCTGATACCAAATGTAACGCTCACACTAAACGTATCTAGAAAGTTTAGCATGTGCATTATCTTTAGTACTGGATACATTAAAATTTACAACATAAGCCTTCGAATGGATAAATAAATACAACAAATCATGTTCGTACAACTAGTGATACAACACTACACATCCGAGACATAGAATATACACACTTGAATCCATAATAAAATCCTGCAACCGGTACGAACGAGCATTGTATGCTTAGACTACCTAAGTCGAGGCTCTAGGATTTCCCCCATTCTTAGACTTAATTTCTACCTGCATAATTCATGTTTCACTCGTATGTCATTCATCGTTGAACTTGTTAATAATTCCCATGCATTTCTATTGATAAAACTTTAAGTAGTAATGCACATTAGACTCTCAATATTGAGGGGTTTAAACGTTAGAAAAGAACTGCAAGAAACGGGCCTCAGACGGCCACTACTGGACCTCAGAACAGGATCAACACATGCTGTGCTGACCCAGCACGCTTAAGTGTGCACCTAGCGTGCAGCTCTGGTAGGCTCTGCCTATGGCTCGCTTAAGCGAGCATTGCATGCTTAAGAGAGCATTCATCAGTCCAGACCTGCAGAAAGAGTATTTTTGGTCCAAAATCGTCAAAATCAAGTCTCTAATGTTCATATTACACCCATAACACATGGAAAACAGTATAACTTGATAGCATGGCAACAATTAACACAATTACAACAAACCAAAGGCATAAGGGAACTAAATTCATTTATTCATGAAACCTAACTTTCAAATTATCTCACAAAATCATACACTAACCCAAGGAAGGATCTAACTAAAGAACTCACATGCAAGATTCAGAGATTGGTTCCAAGCTTCCATGTATCTACACCAAAACCCTAATCCTTGTTTCCCTTGAAATGATAATCTTGGTGAATGAAGGATGAGCCAAAAAGGACACTAGTTGCATGAATCATGTTAGAATCATCTCTTGTTTAAGATTCTACTAAGGATTGTGTGTTGGAAAGCTTGAGTAGAGGGAGAGGAGGAAGGGGGCGAAAGTCTAGTGAGAGGGGAGAGCACAAAATCTCAATTTCTACTTCTAAAGAGAGAATTTCAATGGTAAGAATGAAGAATTTGGGACAAGAGTCACTTATATAGTCCTTAAGTACAAGTACCAAATTGCCCTTTGTCTTGAACGTGTTTAACTCGATACTACATGATTATACCATTCGTTATTTCATCGTCCATGGACATTCTCCTTCTGACACATTCAACCGATAAAACTTCCGTAGTTGATGTGCGGGATATTACATATTATCCAACAACGAATATACAGAGGGGATTCGAAGAATCCTAACCGTTGCTTACTTTTCTACAACCAAAACATGTAAATTCGCTATGTTGCAAACAGATAAAAATTGCAACTTACTTTTATACCGTCAAACTTACAAAAATAAGTAACAAGAATTGTTCGGACGAAAGGACAATCCATATGGATACAATACTCTACTTATCATTTTCTTACAAACCTAGTCTTAAATGAATGTTTATATGTTATCGATGTTTTTTTTTCCATATTACAAAAAGATACTTGATAAATATTTTTATGAGAAGATTGGTTCTTACTATTATACATTGAAGATAAATCTCTATATTCGAGTACTCATGAGGTCGTCTAGAACTTTTTGTTTTCTTTGCTTTCTCAACAACACAACAACTCTCTTATTCTATTATTTCAAATAATATCAAAATCACATACTCTAATATTCTCAATTAATTAATTATTTAAATAAGTAATTACAAAAAAATCTTTTATGATTGAAGTATAAATATTCCATTTCAAACTTAGTACTTTTCATTGGATATACTTCTATGTATTTACTTTTATATTATAATGGTGATATTTTTTCTATAAGAAGGTTGTAGTTGCCAATTTTTATAAGTGTATTCAAATATTCTATAATACAATGCATGATACTAAAGCTCTAGAATGATAATTTATCTACCTATACCATGTTCTACATACAATCAAAATATAGGAGGTCCTAGGTTAAAATTTCAACCCAATAGTTCGCTCAAACCCATGCATAAATTGTTTCGAATGGAAATTTGAATAGAAAAACATGATTTTACCATTGTCTAACAAAGGTTTACATATATACAATAACCATAAATTCTTTAAAGTTTCATCTTTAAATTTTAAGAACAAATGTTGGAGGTTTAGTTAATTAGTTCATGTGTGAATTATCTATTATTAATCACCATAAAATATCATTATATTATAGAACT
>Ga0315915_1010280_pt1 | contig 10425 bp, 4 predicted proteins | sample MpolbnodulesMG_FD_207738 | JGI IMG/M metagenome (GOLD analysis project Ga0315915, IMG submission 207738) | Medicago polymorpha root nodule microbial communities from Los Angeles, California, United States - branched nodules | ecosystem: Host-associated > Plants > Roots > Nodule | place: USA... | reverse complement strand
GCGCGCGCTTTTATTTCAAATACATTATTGGGCTTTATATGTGAGTAACCCAATGTAAACTTTATGGAAGGAAAAATAATAGGCTTTTACTTTTTCCACCCTACACATTTCTCACGCATCCTATTTTCTATTTTATAAAAATACCCATGTGATTTTCGGATGTTAGAATCCAAATTAAGTTTTTCCTTTGTTATGAGGTGAAAAGAAATGAGTTTTTCAACAAATCAGATTTTATAATCCAAAAAACCTAAAAAAGTAGGCATCGTTCCTTGTTTTTTTGGATTATAGAATCCGAACACCCCTTTTCTGGAGAAAAGTAGTTCGGATTATGCAATCCAAACTGTATAAACACAGATTCTGAGTCTTTTTGTAACATGGATAATCAATTTAAGGGTCATATTAATCTTCATAACTTCCATCCTCCTGTTTTAGGTCATTGTTAATTGTTTTTAGTCAAAAATCTGGTTTTCGGGATACTTGACCAGATTACTCTGAAACTTCCCCGAGGATCAAGACTCCTGTGGAAGATACTTCTGACGGGACCCCTCCTATCAAAATCCGAATTTCAACCGTTTGGACCCATTTTTAGTTTTTAATTTTTCATATTCTCATAAAAATCTGAAAAAATTTGCTTTAGTTTTATTTGATTTTTAGAATTTTATGGTGGTATTTTTATGATTTTATTTGACAGGTTTTTATAATTTTTTACTTTGTTTTTTTGGTTGTTTTTAAAAGCAAAATTCAAAACTGTTGAAATATGAGAGATTTTTATTGCTGATTATACATAAGCATATTTCGGATTATAGAATTCGAACACGGTTTGGATGTGTTCAGATTTTATAATCCGAAATCCCATGGACATTTTTGTAAAAATTATTGGATGCGTGAGAAGTAGATAGGGTGGAAAAAATAATAGCCAAAACAATAACTTTAGAAAAAACACATCAACCTTTTGCACCATTTCCATCTGTTGTTTAGAATCAGAAGCACCTAATGTTTAAGGATTTTTTTTCCTAACTTAGCTCTGCTAGGGTTAGTTCCCTCTCCCTTGCGCCGCTAAGTTTCAGACCGGCTAGGATTTCTGCTCCTTCAAGAGGAGAGTGCTCTTGCTTCCTCTAGCTGCTTCATCTTTTCATTTGATTCAACAATGGGTGCTCCGCAGTTTCATCCTTTCAATGGTGGTGGTTGTGTCCCACCACCCATCTCTCCTACTGGGTCTCGCCGGCCTCCGCCAGAACCCCCTCCTTTGTAGATCCGGTTTCTAAACACTCTTGTCAGTGTGTCTTTATCGTATTTAACCTTCGTTTGTGAGATATGTATCTTTGTTCCCCCCCTCTTGGCTTCTCTGTTTTTTGTGAGTGTCATTCTTCAACCTTTAAAAAATTTCAGATCTGAATGCAAAAGTTACAATTTCTTTCTTTCGACACATATCTTACAGCTAGAGGAAGCGTTGGACAGAAAGGCTGCCACTAAGGCTGTTCAAGGCTGGTAGAAGGCTTAGTGGCAGCGTTGGACAAAAGGCTGTTTCAAGTTCTTTCTTTCTTTCACATCTTTTGTGAAAGGGGTTCTTTACATTGCTGACTTAGTGGCAGCTTTGGATGCACATAATTAGTGTCCACATGTTTACAAATTTGCTTTGGAGTTGTATTGCAGAATGAGAGGAGATTTGTCTCTATGGTGTTTAGTTTTTGCTCTAGTTTCTTCTTGATTTATGTAATTGTGCCTTTGATGGTTGTTGTTGTTTGTATGTGTTAGACCATGATAATTCTTAGCTTGTGAAGTTAGCCGTGATCTTGTAGATGTACAAGTCAGGAGTAAATTCGGTGCTTAATTTTTTTTATCTGTTTGATTATGCATTAATTCTGTACTTTACCACGATAGTGCGTATACCCCGATAGTGGGTAGTGTTCTACACATGGTGTAATGTTCGCTCTTTAGCTAATTGAATGAATGAAATATCTTATTTGACAAAAAAAAAATTGTTCAAGGATTATTTCTTTTTCTACCCTCTATTCTTCTTAAACATCCTTCTAATTTTGAATTTTGCCTTGACTTATAAAATCAAAAGGAGAAAAACGAGCTTCAGATTATATAATCTGAAACATGCTCATGTGTTAGTAATACTAAGAACCCTCCTCTCATTTCAACAGTTATGAATTAAAGACTAAACTACTAGCAAACCATCTAAAATTTGAACATTCACACATTGTACCATTGTTGAAGTTAAATTGGTCAATTACATTGCATTTCAACTATTTTCAACCACTAAACAAAATGTTAGTTCACTTTTTTTCAAGCATTTATTCTTTAATTTGATTTTTTCTTGGGTGCTGGTTCGTTTTTGGGTGCATGGTCTGTTATCTTCCATAATGAGTGTTGCGGCAGTTTGGATTTTTCCAGACTATTCACGGGCATCCAATCACCTTTGCTTCACCTGTTACGGCTCTACAACAGGTGTTTGCAGCATATGCCAACTTTCTTGTTCATGTGTTGTGTGTTGAGGAACTGGGAGATAATGTGTTGCATGGTTTTGAAACAACATACATATACATGAAATGGTAATTCAAGATTTCACATGCATACATGTTTCCCATACTTGTAGGAGATCCTTCTAAAGACCAACAAACCACAAAAAAACAGTTTTTTCTAACCTTCGCAGATTTACCAATCTTTCATTATATATAATTATATAAAAAACTAAAAGGTTTGACTAAAATGAAACCAAAAAAAAACTTAAGAAACAAATTGCTAACATTTGTAATTTAAAGAATCAAAATGAAATGAAAAAAACGTGAGGAACCAAAGCGAAACTTAAAATTAACTTGAGGGACAAGAATATAATTTAACCTATATTTTACTTTTATATAAATTTATGCAATTTTTAATAATATAATAACAATAATGAAAATAATACTTACATGTTTTCTAAGGAAAAAAAAATCACATTAACAATAGGCTTTAGTAATTATAGCATAGTTCTCTCAAAAAAAAAAAAAAAAGTAATTATAGCATAGTAGGTACACATTTGAAATAGACTTTCATACGTGAACAAATTCACAGAGTTGCAATCAACAAAATATAGAGCCATAAAATTAAATCACACAGGTCAAGACAGTCCAAAGTACCAAACCCAACTTTTGTATGGATAAAGTCTTTTTTTTTTGGTAATTAGTACAATCAAAAATTCATTTTTACAGGCCTAGATCATGTAATACTAAATACGATTCAGTTCAGTCATTTGTTCATTGTACGCAGGCATTCAAGACTCCTAAAATGCAGAGCCGATCTTAATCGAACGATCACCGAAGCATGACTGCGTGATTTTGGTAACAACGCAAGTGTCAAGTGAACAATAAGTAAACAAGCGAAGCTATCATGGTCCATAATAAAAATTAGGAAAATGTTAACAAGTGTCATAAAGGCATTGTTTAAGCATATAAAAATAGCAACTTTTGCATTGGAAATTGTACGATTATAACTTTAACAAGTGTTTTACTTGTATTTTCAAGAATAATTTCCTTTTGTGGGTTCCTTAAACAATGTCTTTAGAACACGTGTTAACAAGATCCTAAAAACTATTGATAACAAAACAACACTTTGCATGAGTGTCAGCAACACAAACTCATGCAACATTTTCTCATTAGTTAAAGTATATATAGTCATAAAAATATGTCACGCAAACTCCTCATAAATAATAGACTATTTTGAGGTGTTTTATTCATAAAATATTTAAATTTTATGATCATGTTAGACAATATTTTTTGCCCCCACTACCAAAATGTTTATGAATCCGCCACTAGATGTAATGTCTAATTCTCATTCCACTACACTATTGTATCTGTGCTTCCGAAAAATGAGGGGTAATTTGTGAAATCATCTTATTTTGTCATTAAGAAATTCAAAATTTCAATTATGGGTCCGTCCTTGTATCCTTTCAGAATATGCCCAACTTGCTTGGAGATTCTTCTCGTATGAAAGAATACAATTCCAAATAGATGTCATGTACGCATTAACTTGTCAAGCCCCGATACTTCAAAATGGATGACGTATCGTATCCTCTGTGTATCCTGTACCGATACCTGCCCGATACTTTTCGATACGTATCAGAAGAGTATCCGAAGATTAAATTTTATTTTTTTAAAAAATAATTATCCGATACTTCCCGATACGTATCAGGAGAGTATCTGATAATTATCTTACATCGATACCTGCCTCGATATTTCCAAATGAATGTTAACTAAAATAACTTAACTCTCGAGTACTGATGTGTTCTTTTTTGGATATAGTGCTTCTTTTTTGGATCGATATAATATAGCACTGATGATGCTCTTTTTGCGATATATTGTGTATGTAATTGACTAATCATCACTCTCTTAATCGTCAATATTATTTATATTTATGTTGATGTGCTACGAGTCTATGACTGGTTTCTTTTGTTTGTTAATATGGCTATAATTATATTGTACATGTAATTATATAATTTTAATTATTAACGTATCCTAGCTGTATCGTATCTTGATTTTTGAAATTATTCTGTATCGGTGTAACGGTGCAATATCATATCCGTATCGTATCTCGTATCCGGGCTTCACAGACATTAACTGAACCCTTCAGACAAAAAAAAACATTAACTAAATTACGTATTTTTGTATTTTTTTTCATTTGGTTAGATATAAATTAAGACGGACCACGGCCAATATTTCAAACTTCATGATCTAGCTAAAAATTTCTCAAAATAAAAAAAAATGGTCCAGCTAAAATCTAACCAAATCAAAATTGAATAGTAGTAGTTTTCTCTTACATGAGGTAGAGATACCATCAACGTGTGAATCGTGTCGTGTGGTCACTGTTATACGGAGTATTTCATTTTCATGATTGGGAATTCAGAATTTGGTCTTAATTAGTGGCTGCTAGAAAATTATTTTTTGAAAATATCGTTTGATATTTCAACTTATTTGAGTTAAAGCAGAAAGAGTTGGAAGTTCTGATCCAAATTCAAACGAATAAATAAATATTAATATTACAATTAATTATTAATATTTATTATTAATAAAAGAAAACGTTCTTATTAAATATTGGCTCATTGAATATTAAAAAGATGTACATATTTATCAAAATAAGGTGCCTCAAAATTCAAATGGGAGACTCCACAGACTTGTCACAGCTTCCTTTTAAGTTCGACATCTAAACTTTCGATTCACATATCTATTTCCAGTACTTGGACTTTTCTTGGAACAAAAAGAATTTGGACTTGAGTAGTCTTGCAAGTTGCAAACAACGTTTCATTTTATTAATTTTTGTCAAATATTTCTTCCGTCCTAACATAAGCATTTTTTTAATAATCTTCTTACACAAATAATTTTTTTTATAATTTTTCTTTTCCTGTTTATGAATTACTGATTTAATATAAGATGTGTAAGGTCATTCTTTACGATACCTATAAATAAACGGTGGATTTTTTTTAATCAGATATCATTTACGCATAATTACTATGACAACTCCTCGAGTTAGGTAAGATCGTAACAAGTGACAAAACATTTTTTTAGATGGAGTGACAAAACTCTCTTTTAAGAGATTAAACACGTTACATTATCGAGACTAGATTTGAATTTAAAACATATGACTAGACTGAAAGAGATTATTTATCATCTCATTAAAATGATTTTGAATAAACATAAAATAGTTTGATAAAATATGTCCCAATATCATTTTAAAATTTAAGTTGAACTTTTTTATTTTCTTGACTGAAGTTGAACCTACTTCAACCTTACATAACCACCGGACTTATAAGAGGAGTTATCAATTTTATGAAAGTTATTTAATGTCTTATGTCTCTTCAAAGTCTAACTTGGATTTTTCCTAATAACATCGGTTTCCCTCAAATAAATTGGTTTACATTTGCATTTCTGGTCCCATGTTTTTATTGATTGAAAATTTTGATCCACTTATTTTTAGTTTTTCTTTCTTTCTGAGAATATTTAAATATATGAAAATTAAAATAATAAAATTTAATTGACATATGCATTACACACCACCCTTGTCAATTCATTATTCAATTTGACAAATTAATAAAAATAAACGCCAAATTTATTGGTTGAAAATGTTTCTAACATTTTAAAAATTAAATACTATATTTTGGAAAGTTTTTGTGGTTACTATATATTTTGGAATCTATAAATACACAACTAAAATTGAGAATAAAAATTGCATTTAATATAAATTTTAACTATATACAAAATCAATTCTACTAAAAAGAGCTTATCTCAAATCTATACTTTTAAAATCAATTTTGATTTATTAAAAAGTGAAACCATAGTTCAAATGAATCTCAAAGCAAATGCAAATATATACGTATATAAGTAGTACACAATCACATGTCACCCTCCCCTAAAAAAAAAATCACATGTCACCTCTGATTCTGACACCGACCATTCATTCATTCAGTGTCCTCCCTCTTGTTCATGTTCTTGTTTTCCACTCATCATTGTCTTTGAGTTTAGTTTTTCGGCACATAAACAACAACAGAACAGAACTTATTAATTGCATAAGCTAATCTAAGCTTAGAGATTCTTCTCATATGAAAGAATCCAATTACAAATAGACCTTGTTCCCTCTATTCCTGTTATGGTTTTGTAGTTTGATTATGTGCAATATTTTATATAATTTAGTTTGATTGTTTTTTTTAATCAGCATATAAAAATTAATTTTGGTATATAAAAAATGTTGTTCAATCTTTGGTGTATTAACATTTTTTTTGGAAAAAAAAAAATACATGCTTGAAGATAGAAGTTAACATTTCTCTTTTTTATAAGTATAATCAAGAATATAAGTGATCAGAGTTGCACACAAATACATGTAAAATGGTCAAATGAAACACTTAAAAAAACTACTAGCATCATATAAGCATTTAATGAAATTATAATGCAAAGTTAAATGACAAGGATGCTAATCACAAATCCACTGTTGATTTGATTGAAAGTGCTGAGATTGTTGATAATGTGTCCAAAGAGACAGTCCATTTGAATCAAGTTGCTACATCAATGGTTTCAGATAATGTGACCAATGAATTCTTTGAACCTGCAATTTTGATCTCAAACCAGACCATGTTGGATGCTGATGATGGGGTAAAATCTCTTACCACTTTAGGTCCACATCCTAGTGCTGCCACTGTGTCAGTTAACTTTGCTAAGGATCCAAGCTATGAATTGCCATCTGTTCATATCATGCCTATCACTGTTTATGATGAGATTCTTGGGCCTGATGAGGGCAAGATTTCTGCACCTGCTACTATCAAAAATACTATTGAGGCTTGTAGAAAGAGTGAGAAAATTCTGACCAAATTCTGGGCAGATGAATTGGAAACTGATCGGGCATTTGACAGCACTTTAGATTTGGATAACAATGCTGACAGACCTCAGGATTTCTTTTCTGAATCAACTGCTGCTGACCAATATCTGATGCAGAGTACTACTACCACTAAGAAGGGAACAAGAGGAAGGCCAAGAAAGCCTAAGAGTCCCAAAATTCTCTCTAGCACCAGGACAAAGAATAAGAATATTATAGAACCTGTTGATGATGGGTCTGATGGTGTTCTTACAAGATCCAAAACACATATTTCCTCTAATATTTCTCAATGATGGAGTCTCTGGATCGAGAGGAATTAGAGTGGTGTATGCCTCCACTTCCTTATAACTCTACATCTTGGGAGCACATGAGAAGCTGGGTTTGCCTTGGTTTAGGCTTTAGTTTCTTAATGTAATCTGGTCCTATCCTTAGTAGCTGGGGGTGTTTGGCTTCTTAGGAAGTGACATTGTTTTACTTCTGGTCTTTTATGTTTAGTTGGGTATTGGCTTAGTCCCCCCAATATTGTACTTTTCCCTTTATTCTCTTATTGCATTTTTCTAGCTTTATCAAAAAAAAATTAATGAAATTATATTCTGTCTTTTTTTTTTTGGTTACATCTTTTCTTTGGTTGAATTTTTTTTTTTAAGAATAAATGGTTGAATTTTTTTTGTATTTATTTATTTGGTTAGATATTAATTAAGGGCGGACCACGGCCAATATTTCAAAATTCAGGACCTAGCTAAAAATCTAACGAAATCAAGTTGTAATTGAATTTACACCTATCATATCAACGTGGATCGTGTCGTGCGGTCACTGGTATATGGAGTATCTCATGTTTATGATTGGGAATTTGGTCTTAATTAGTGGCTGCTGAAAAATAAATTTGGAATTTTGCACACTGATGTTTATAAGATTTTTTTTTTCACTTAAAAAGTTTAGGAAAATTGGGGTTCTAAAATTCACGGGGAAACTCCAAAGTTTCTAAAGAGTTTACATCAAAATTAATATTCAAATTTAGGTCTTTGAGATATATGAATTGATTCTTATCAATTAAATTTATGTCTATTTTTTCATTCAAATCAAACACTAGACAACTAAAGTTGTTCTGTCTTATCCTTCATTTTTTAGCAAATCAAACGCACCCTTAAAGTTTTTTGCCGCACAATCTCCTTGCCCAAATTTTTCTTTATGAAATTAATTCTCTATAGGTTATGTGATAAGTCTTGATTTTTAGAAAATCTATTTTTTTAAGGTTTTGAAATTTTTAAAACAATAATTTATTATATGAAAATTAAATAAGTAAAATTTAATTTTACCACACCATCCTTATGAGCTCATTATTCAACTTAACGAATTAATACAATAAGCTCCGCATTTATTGGTGGAAAATATTTCTAAAATTTTAAAATTTATATGCTATATTTTTGAATTTATAAATATACAACTAAAATTGTGAATAGAAAAGAAAAAATGCATTTAAATCGTTTCAGTACACCTTTAAAGTTACACTTTGCTTGGGAGTCGAGGAACATAGCAGCTTACATACAATACCACACTCTTCAACCCAACAGAGTGCTTTTTATAAAGAACAAAATCGTGAAGGACTTACACCTAAAGCGAACAATACTTAAGAAAATTGAGGTAAATAGTAGTTTATATACAACATCCACATTTCTTAATCCAAGGAGACAGCTTTTATAAAAAAAATAATACAGTGAAGAGCCTACACCTAAAACGAATAATATCTTAAAACACAATATGCGTTTTTGAGTGTGTAACGGAACATGAACCTCGTTTAAGTTTGATTTTTTTTTTTTATGTTATTGAAAGAATCAAATAAAAATGTTACAAAAATATAAAATGAATCTCAAAGCTAATGATAAACTTGAACTTTAATTAGACCGGCAAATATTATGGTGTATGGGTGAGTATGAGGAAAACATTCACGTGTGTATTTGAGTGGGGTTTCACCACTTGCGCGATTGGAAACCGAAGTTTTTATGGTAGGACAGACAACCCTCAAATCGCGTCAAACAAAGTGACCAAACATAAGAAAACATATTTTGATAATCAATATTTTTTTTTAAGAGATCAATATGTTTTTGTATCATTTGCATGTCACACTTTTGATTCCTCTACCTTCTATATAGAGTTCAAACAATGCATAGTAATATTGTGTCTCCAAAATTTATGAATCTTGTATTTACAAAGATTAGTTTTGTCATAAAAAAAATTAACGACGGAGCTTATTGTTGGCTTAGGAGTAACTCTTGTGTGTGTATATATGTCTTAGCAAACCAAGTTTAGCTGAACAAAATAAACATCGCGCAATGCACGAGGCACACGGGTATTAAGGTAGCAAGGTATAGCAAGTAAGTAATACAAGCACAGACCACGTATAAGTATGTTTCTGACACCGACCATTCAGTCTTCTTCCCTTACATTCATCATCATTGTCTTTGAGTTTGAGTTTGAGTTACTGTTCACATAAACGACAACAACTTATTACAGAGGCTAATCTAAGCTCCGCTCAATGTTGAAGGTGAAGGGAGGAACAAGACCACCATGGGTAGGACTTGGAGCTGCAGTATGGGTTCAAATAGCAGTAGGAAATGCTTACACATTCCCACTTTACTCACCTTCCTTCAAATCAGTTCTTGGTTTCAATCAAAGTCAAGTTACTCTTCTTGGTGTTGCCAATGATATTGGTGAAAATGTTGGACTTCTTCCTGGTATTGTTTGCAACAAATTCCCTCCTTGGCTTATGCTTTTCATTGGTGCTCTTTTCTCTTTCATTGGTTTTGGTGTTCTTTGGCTTTCTGTCTCAAACACACTTCCCTCCCTTCCTTATCCTTTGGTAACAATCTTCTTCCTCTTCTTCTTTGGGTTTATTCTAATTTTTTTTTGTTTATTTTGGTATTTTATTTTGCAAAGAAAAACTTGTGATCTGATAAATGTGAGTAAAAGATGTATTCTCATTAGTTTCACCAGAGTCTAAGGCCAAGCCTTATATAGAGATTAAAAGATGTGGTTACTTGAGAGATTAGTAACTTCTCTAACAAACTAAAACAGCTAAAGCTA